>Ga0209611_10002062_pt1 | contig 35149 bp, 31 predicted proteins | sample S1TSphgellanicum_3_FD_187693 | JGI IMG/M metagenome (GOLD analysis project Ga0209611, IMG submission 187693) | Host-associated microbial communities from peat moss isolated from Minnesota, USA - S1T2_Fc - Sphagnum magellanicum MG (SPAdes) (version 2) | ecosystem: Host-associated > Plants > Peat...
CACTCAAAACCACTCCAATATAAACTATCTCCTAACCCTAAAGTAGCCGCCACTTAACCCTAACCTAGCCGCCGCCTAACCCTAGCCGCCACGAAACCCTAACCCTAGCCGCCACCAAACCCTAACCCTAGCCGCCACCTAACCCTTACCCTAGTCGTCGCCAAGCCCTAACCCTAGCCGTCCCCAAGCCCTAAATACTTTTCACTTCTAAACCCTAGCCGCCACTATTCAACTTAACCTAACGACTAGAAGGATGACAATACTATTCATCCATTTGATGAATGTTTAACACATTCATCAACATTGGGAATTAGAAACGAATAGTATTTCTAACAAATACATGGCAATACTCATGCTAATTACTCCTTGATGGAACTTGGAATTCCATGTTCATATCAACAACAGTACTCTAGTGACAGTTTCAAATGGCCCAAAACTTAATGACCAGGGTAAAGCCCTAGGATGGGGGCATTCCCAAAAATAGGGGGCCTAAGACAAGGAAACAACCAAGTTTTAGCCTTGTATTTTGGGGATATCCCTCACATGGGCTTTATCCATTTCAAGCACAAGGCAAACAAACATTTTTGATCATGAGGTGTAGGAAGGGGCAAGGTTCTTACTAGTGTTGTGCAAGTAGGTTGTTTTTATATATCTTTAAGTAGGGGTATATATATTTTAAAGTTTTATTTATCCATTAGATAAAGCTATATTAGTGGTTCAAATTTTCCATCAAGTTAACATCCAAATATATAAATTTTAATTTTTTTGGGGTAAATAGGCAAGGTCCATGTACCTTTTTATCATATACTTCTTTTGGGTAAAAAAAAGGCATTTATTTAAAATTCATATTTAGAAAGCTTTAAAACAATTTTCAAAGGCCAATCCAATCTTAAAATGAATTTTTTAAAATATTTGATTCATCCTTGATTAAGGTAAGTTCAGGTCTGTAGGTGAACACTTAATGGATCAAAATAAGGTTCATGTCATACTTAGTTTTTTTTTTTAAAAACTTGGATGCCAAAACACATTTGGTTTTGGGTACAAGTATTTCTTACATATATCCAAGGTTATGAATAAAATATATTTCTAAAAATTTGTATGTTCTTAAGTTTGTGCTTCACTAAAAAATATTTGTAATAAATAAACTAAATAAAATATACTATTTGTACTTGATGAATATATTAAAATAAAAAATATACTTACACAACATTGGTTTTTATATCTACTCATTAAAAGAGGACACTAAATATTTTCTAACAAGCTTTACCAGAATGTTACTGTGGCACCTTACATGGTTCATCACAAAATTTTCAGATTTCATAAGTTCATATAAATTTTGTGCAAAATTTGATTTTTATAGGTTTGTATAAAAATCACATATTTTTATCCACTTTTATATCACAATAATTACACAAATTTAGTTTAAATATAAATCATACATATTTCACATCAAAATATCATTTTTTAAAAAACATATATATATATGTGTGTGTGTGTGTGTGTGTGTGAGAGAGAGAGAGAGAGTGAGAGAGAGAGAGAGAGAGAATGATTCTTACATTTGGAAATCTATGAATTTTACATAAACATATTGTTTTATATTTTACACACGGATTTTATTAAAATTTCGTGATATTGAGGATTTGTGATGTTATGCACATTAAGGACAATTTTTTTAATGTTTTGATGTTTTTGTTAGGGCTTGAACCCAAAACTTTAGGGGAGTATGACCTTGGTTGGTTCTCACTAGCAGCCTGCCTCCAAGCATGTGTAATATTAGAGTTTTGTATCAACTTGGTTTAAACTTTTTTGCACAACATTAATCAAACCTTGTGATAAAATCATGCAAGGTATTTCATTGGCACCCATATAAGGCTTGTTCGGGGTATTTAGCATTTCTCCTCCTTAAGGCTGAGATAAATCTTATATTTATAAATAATAGGCATAATTTCCCTTTCATTCTTATGACGGAAGTGGGAGATGTAATGATGGTTTATGGTCTGCACAAATTCTACTATTAAGCATACAGCTTTAGTTTACACACTAAACAAATTACTAATTTTTGGGAGAATGCTCAATAAGGCCAGACTCAACTACACAACCATCAAATGGGAATCACTAGTGATGTAATAGTTTATGCTTTGTGCAATTCTAAGTTTGAATCTTGGGCAACAAACTGTGGACCATATAGCTCTAGTTTAAATGCTAAATGAACTACTAGGTAGTGGCCGGGAGATTGCTAGATGCTTATTGCTATTTTCAGAATATGATTTTACTATGGTGTACAAGCACAATAGATAATGGACCCTGTAGCATATGCATTATCAAGACTACTCAATCACTAAACAAGTGGGAATAGATCGAATCACACTTGCTATTTTATTTTCATTACAACCTATGTGTTTAAAAAGGACCCAAATTTCTTATTACATGCCAATAAGGAGTTCTTGCTTGAACAAAAACACAAGCACATGTACATCATAATCTTCACCTTCATTAACAGTTATTATTAGAGCATCCCCACCAGGGCTCAGTATGTGACCCTCCACATTAAAATCAGATGAAGAAAAGTCAACATATCCCGGTTTGGTTCACGAAAATGGTTTTTCTCCTGTATGTTTTCTCAGGTTGCTGAAGCTGGTAAAAGGCACAGGAAAGCTGTGCACCTGTTAGAGAAGAGTGTAATAAATATGATCTGGCTGCTGCTCCCTGGTTTTGATTGGCCAATCATAATGATTGGTCCAAGTGGTTTGCTATTAGTAGTTTCCACCTATTTGCGGTTGCTCTTTCAAGTTTATGGGTGGGGATGAAAAAAATAAATAACTAAACTTGGATGTGAGAAATACATTTGCAGGGTTGGGTACTGAACACCCATGGGTATGCTCTTATGTTGTTGAAAACAACACCTTCAATCCTTGAATGATTTTTGTAACTTGAGGAAGTTATTAGCGTGCTACAAGAGTTAAAGGTTGATGTGGCCCATTAAAGATGGATTTATTTCCCTTCTCACACCAAATTCTCAGCTTTTATACTTTATTCCTTTCACACTTCCTCCCTTCCTCCCAAAGACCAATATAAAAGAGAGACATATTACTCAACAACAAAACATTGATGGGTGATCGATTAGATCAAGCATCCCCATTTAGCATTAACTTTTGGAAAAGATCATAACAAATTTTTAAAACTTAATTGCCAATGACATGAGCATCATTATGTTTCTACAAGCATTGAACATATGAAATACAATGGTCCCACAAGACTGCATCAGAGGGCTCTACAATTTATGATAAGACACCCTTAGAGGGGTTTACATAACATAAAAGAATTCCATAGAATCTATTCGAACAAGGCACCTATACAAATCACAAAGGCAATGAGATGTAGAATGCTAGTTTATGCATAAGGGTGCCTTTTTTAGGGTTGTAACTGACCCATTTTTGGTCTTTTGTGACAGTGATATTGGATGCTTCATGTTACATTGGGCAACTTGCCTTACAAGAACAAGGGGTGTGTTATACTGTGGCCTTGCCATTTACCTTAAACAGTATCTTAAGGCAAAAGAACAATTATGTAAACTCAAATATTTCACCATGCAAAAATGTAATCTTCAAAAAAATCCTTTAAAAGAAACTAAAATTCTTCAAGATACTACAACTCTAACTAATCTCAAATTCCAACACAAGCCAAAATATCATGTTTCAAAAATCCTCATATAAAAATAGACCTAATACCTATGGGCCAAAATCCCTTAAGCTAATATACTCTATACTGAATCTAAACACAATATATCCTTGCCTTGGTAGGCGAGGCCAAAAATAAAAAAAAGTCAAAATGGGTCAGCCTCACAACCTGGCTTTGAAACCCACCCATACAATGTTCTTTTGAGGGAATGGGGGAGAAAAGATTAGAAAAACCCTAAGTGACAAAGTGTGCCCAGAAGCAAGCAAGCAGCAGATGGATTGAGGAGTTCCATCACTAAAAATAAGTATTGTTAACTAATTAGAGGAGTCACAGGGCGGAAAGTTGCAAGCTATGGCGATAGATAGAGATGCGAAATGTAGGCACAGAGCGCTTAGGGAACGGGCCCGCCCGCGGCTGAGGTCGATAGTGGATGCGACAAGAGCTTGCAAGAAAAAAAAAGAGTACCTTATCGACTGAGTGCGTAATCGTCAGTACAAAAGAAAAACGCCCTGCGTGATAAGTACGGCCTTGTCAGATAGCGATACGCGATGCCAAAGCTCTAGACTCTAGGGTCAAGCCTGATAAGCACAGATTGTCGATAAGCAAAGACACGGTGCGAAACTGATAAGCACAGAATGGGAGAAAAGAAGAAGGCTGCGAAACCGATAAGCAGCAGAGAATGTGAGACTTGAGAGTGAGTTCCCTAATAATAATGAGAGATAATAAATCGTTCATCTCTCTCTCTCTCTCTCGTTGAAGAGAGAATATGACGTATCATCATATCGTAGACTAGATCCCGGCAGAAAGATTTGCACAAGATGGGCTCAAACGTATCTACGACATGCCATGTTAACGGATATGCAAGTACCGCTGTTATTAATGGGCGCTACAGTTTTGTCGCTGAGTGTGAGAGGAGTGGTTCATTCATCGCCACTGAAGCATTAGGGTTTTTGGTTGTAAGTGGGGCTGAGAAGTGTGTAGGCGGGTGTGGAGGTTGATGGGATGATAACCAGCAGGTGCAGAATCAGCATCACTAGCTTGATAAGTAGTAGTAGTAGTAGTTGTTGTGGGGGGTAGGGGAAAGAGCGGATGTGCATGCGGGGTGGGGGGAGCTTCTCTGCTGCTGCCGCTATTGAAAGCCTGTAATATAGAGCTTTCTTCTTCCGCACTGCTCGTGTACTCGTTTATTTCTGTAACCTCTCTCGCTATTTTGTACTCTTCCTAGCTTCTGCTACTGCCTCGCGCAACATCCATTTCGGTATAACTAAAGAGCGAGCCTATCGCGTCGTTTCGTCCCCCCATTTTAGCTTTCTCTTGTTTCATTTCATTTTAGGGTGCTTCGGCTTTGGAGAATCGGGGTCTGGAGATTCCCCGTGAGAAACGCGGCGCTGGCAGTGGGAGGAGCAGCAGCAGCGCTTTCAAGTTCGGGAAAAGAGTGACGAGTTTTTGCAGGTGGGTGGGTTCCTCCGTGCTTGCTTTATTTGTGTCTCCAGGCTTGTGTTTCGTTGGAGCGGGCAAGTTGTTGCGAAGGCTCTCCTGCTACCTGAATCGGGCGAGATTCTTTGGGGTTTTGTCACAGCAGGTTTATGATTATCTAGGGACTTAGAAAGGGGAAGAGGACACAAAGTAAAGGGTCGAGGGGCGGGAGATAGATGAGGACTTGACATTTGGCAGCAGACGCACAGGTGGAGAAAGTGGGACTGTGGTGAAAACAAGGGAACAATGTCGTCCTTGAGTAGGGAGCTCGTGTTTCTCATCTTGCAGTTCCTTGATGAGGAGAAGTTCAAGGAAACAGTCCACAAGTAAGCCCCGCTTCCTTTCTTTCTTATTTGGCAACCTAACCACTGTTTATCTTTTGCTTTTCTAAGTCCGTCGCACTCCTCCGCATCTAGCGCCAGTACTCTCCTCTACTCCGCTCCTGCGGTATCTTGTGTCTAGTGAGTACACACTGAAAACTGACAGTTTGTTTCAAGTGGAGCATTGCCCGCTGCTTACTAAGCCCCTTGTTCGTCCCTCTTATCCCGATCTTGGTGTGCATGGAGTTTGTACGGCCAGGACTGTTTTGCATCTTTCTTTACCTATGGAGGGAAATACCTCTTCTCATGCTTAGGTGACCACAGTTATGGGCTCTCGTTCTCTCTTTCCTTCATACCTTGGTGCACTTGCTAGCCTTTTCAACAGTTTTACCCAATGTCACACTTGGGGTAATTGTATTTTTCTAAGGGCAGTTTCACCAGGTTGGTGTCTCTCACCTGCATGCCTGCCTGCTGGTTGTTGCAACAACCCACCATTTGTTGCAGTCATCTGATGTTTGAATGCAAGGACACCATGCACACCATAGATGGGTGGTTATCTGTTGCGCCAACTTGCTGGACGAGCCTGTTGGTTTGACTGAAGGTTGATATTTGTTAGAATTGTTCTTTCAGGTTTCAGCTAACATGACTGCATTGCAAATGGGGGGTAATTGTGGATGACAGGCTGGAGCAGGAATCTGGGTTTTTCTTCAATATGAAGTATTTTGAGGATCAGGTACAGGGTGGTGAATGGGAGGAGGTTGAGAGGTACCTTTCAGGCTTCACAAAAGTGGATGACAATCGTTATTCCATGAAGATCTTCTTTGAGATCCGGAAACAGAAATACTTGGAAGCATTGGATAAGTATGTTTTTTCTTTTTTCCTCTATTCTGTTTTTGTCATTTAGTGTATGCCCTTTGGTCCTCAACTGAGAAGTGGATGGATTGGACAGTTTTGACCTCTTTTTATAAGGTTTGAGGTCATGCTGGATGAAGAATGATGTGTGAATGGGGTGAATGTTACTAGTTGTATATGCAGGAATATCTTATCTTGTTTAGTGGTCCATTGCACAAATCTCTCTTGAATTGTCCTGCTTTAAATCTTACATTGGTTGTGTGTAAAGAGTGTGTTTGATTCTATATGGTCTTTTGCATTGCACTGGAGCTTCATGCAATCATTTTCTCCAAGGTCTTCCACTTGCAACCTTATTGAAACATTAGCTTACTCTGTCAAGGGGCATGTTTAATGAAGATACATGAACATGACTGCTGATGATAATGGTGCAGGCAAGATCGGGCCAAGGCTGTCGACATATTGGTGAAGGACCTCAAGGTGTTCTCGTCTTTCAATGAAGAGTTGTACAAGGAGATTACTCAGCTTCTTACTTTAGAGAACTTCAGGTCCTAATTTCTCCTCCCATTGTCTTGTCATTGTTTGTACATGTCCCCTTCACTCTTTGCCAAGTTTTCCAGCGTCTAGGTCTGCCCAGTACTGGAAAAGTTTAGTGTTCTGCATAGCTATGCTTTGCACACACAGTTTTGTTAGAAGTCTTGTGCTGAAATTCTGTCCTTTTGACTAGGTCCATGTAGATTAATTTCAATTTCATTTGGCTTAGCAATCACAGTTCTTTATCATATACTTAGGTCTGTCTGTCTGACACAACATGTGGTGGCTCTCTAGAATCCTGCTTTGATTTAGAAAGCTTTTCTTGTGATGTCTTCTCTCACCAATTGGTGTCATTGAGATGGTTCGGAAGCTACCATGTCCATTATTTCCTTCACATCAGGCAAGGTGATATGATGATGACTTCTGCAGTACTGTTCATGGATGACTATTTTTGTGCATTGTGTGCTTGTGGACATGCAGTCCAACTGTTTTGAATATGCAGGTCACTGTACTGGTGGTTGAATTGGCCATGCTGTTGGTGATGTGTTCTGGGTTGAAGTTGCTTTTGTGCAGGGAGAATGAGCAGCTATCTAAGTATGGGGACACAAAGTCGGCTAGAAATATTATGCTGTTGGAACTTAAGAAGCTGATAGAAGCAAATCCCCTTTTTCGTGACAAACTGGCTTTTCCATCATTGAAAGCATCTCGGCTGCGGACACTTATAAACCAGAGGTTTGTTATTTTCCATTTGCTTCTGTCATGTGAGTGCTTAGACCGCTGCTTGTGAAGATCCCTACCTGCCCTACATACTTTGGTTTATGGAATTCTCAATTAGTGCATTCTTAATGTCAGTGACTGTCTTTAAGGTACAAGGCTGACAGAAGGTGACTTTGTGGGAAAAAGGTGGGGATAACCCCACTCATGTCCTGTACTGGATGATCTCTGGTTCCTTTTATTGGCTGCAATTTGGGGGCAAATAATGGGCTGATATCATGTGATACCGCTGTGTAGTCTCAACTGGCAGCATCAGCTGTGCAAGAATCCAAGGCCAAATCCAGACATTAAGACCCTATTCATCGATCATACTTGTGGCCCCCCAAATGGTGCTCGTGCTCCACTGCCTGCCAACAATACCTTGGTGGGTGGCCTTCCCAAAGGGGGCACCTTCCCCACTCTTGGTTCTCACAGTGTATGTCCTCATGCTCAGTCCTTTATATCTTAGGTTGCTGCAGAATATTGAGCACCTGCGTATCATTGAGCTTGTCAAAGACTTTAGTCTCTTGATCAAGTAGTAACATCTTGAATATCTCGTCTCTCTTAATCATTTCTCTTGCATAAATGTGTGAAGTCCCTTCTACAGGCCCTAATTTTGTGAAGCTTTTTGTCAAGTTTGAGTATGTTTTCTCACCTCTTTTTGTCAAGTTTCAGATCTGTTTCCTGACTTTAAGCCTTTTTACTTAGAAACCTGTACTAAGCTCATAGCTGCTGCAATTGGTCAGCATGCTAGTTCTGCACAATGATGTGTTGCCTTGACATGTGATTGCAGCCATTTCAACCAACAGCAGCACCCTCTGCAGGTACATTAGCAGGGTGGATGGCCAACCCTAACCCACCAGCCCCCCATGCTACTGTTGCATCTGGACCTGCAGCTCTTTCTGCACCACCAAACTCAGGTTTTTATCTTGCTGTTACACTTGATTGCTACATAAGGTGGTTAGGGAAACTTTATAGGAGATTCCCCCGATACATTGAATATGATATGCACACTTCTTACATGCCATGGAGCTTCTGCATCTATCATTGTCACTTGCCATAATCCACTACTTGCTCTTGTGAGATGACTTTGAACCAAAAATTCCTCTGACTTTCTTTTCTGAGTTCGGAGCTCTTGTTCCATCCAGTGTTGTTACTGTTTGATCTCTGCTTTATTGGCTTTTGGTCCCTAAGAGGTATGTGGGAAACAGCTGCATTATTGAAGCGACCACGCACACCACCTGGCAGTGCTTCAACTGTTGACTACCAAACTGCAGATTCAGAGCATCTAATGAAACGCACCAGGGCAGGGGTTCAGCCTGATGAGGTCAAGACAGTAAGCACCACCATTGCACTGACAGTCTAGTTTCACATTTTCATAGAGAGTTGTTCAAACTTACACATTTGTGATCTCTATCCAATTAGTCCAGAGGACCCAATCACTAGCCTCTCTACATGGGCCTCTCTATGCCCTATGTCTAGATATTTGGGCCAAGCTAAAATGAAATGAAGCTCTCGCAGGCAAATTTGTTACAGCTTGAATGAGGCTACTATTACTTTCTCTATATTATCTATGTCTCTTGTGTGCTAGCCAACATCATAACTGAATCTTCCCTATTGCTTCCAGAAATGTTGGAGAAACTCAGGACACAGATTATTCACAATTGTTTGCCTGAAGTTTTGGATATGGTATTATTAAGTATTTCATTTCAGAAGGTCCTTGTATGACCACTTTGGGCAGTAGTGGCCAGCCAGTCTGGATTTTAGACTTATCTCTGTTCTTCTGCACAGCTCTTCAGTCCTCATCTGCAAGTCTTTCTTTGATTTCAAAGAAAAGTATTTCACCTTGCCCTGTCTTTCTTAATCATGAGTATGGATATTTCTTGATGCTCATGAGAGTTTTTAACTAAACTTGCCAACATATGGTGAGAGAATGTTACATAGTCTGTAAGCACACTGGTAACTTATCCTTGATCCACAATTTCCTGGCATGAAAGGCTTTGGCTTCTTGACTTGGTTCTCTTGACCTCAACGTGTGGGGTTGGTGTTGGCAGGTAAATTATGCAGGTCCAAGTCATCCCCAAACTGCAAGTTCACCTGATGATTTGCCAAAGGCAGTGGCCCGCACACTGAATCAGGGCTCTTGTGTGATGAGCATGGACTTCCACCCTGTACAGCAGAGTGTTTTACTTGGTATGTTTGAAGGGTTCCTTCCAAGTGTCTGCTGCAAGGCTGTTAAATCAGGTCTATGTGGTTGCTAACATTAGGTGTACATATCCAACTTGCTTATTGTTGCTAGTATGTGTGCCAGCAAGGGAAATCAGAAGTGTTGTACACTTGATGTAGAACCTTCAGTTTGAAAGGTGATTGTGAGTGCCACCAAGAAGCAGTATTCTGTAGGTCTGTGTGGTCTTGTGTATAATGAAGACAGTGATGTTTGCCAAGTCTTGCATATACTGCTGCACCTGCATGCATGCTTTCTCTTTTAGAAGGATGCCATTCTATATCTTGACCTCATGCTGCACTGCCTTATGGTTTTCTTCCAAAGTGTGCAGGCAGTCATTTTGGAATGTTGTTGAGCAGATTTCAGTGAGAGGGTTGTGAGTGGCTATTGCTGAAGTGAACCATATCTGTTTATGCAGTGGGCACAAATGTGGGGGACATTGGTATTTGGGAAGTGGGTTCACGTGATAGGCTCGCAAACCGTACTTTCAAAGTCTGGGACATCTCTGCAGCATCCATGCCAATGCAGGTGTGAGACCATTCCAGTATTCTTTGTTTCTGTTGTTGTGTGTCAATTCATCAATGTGAAATTGAAATTGATGCTTCTGGATCTCTGTCTAAAATTTTGTGGATGCTAGCTTTGGGTCCTTACTGTGTGCCAAACCTGTTAGTGGACTGACAAAAAATTGGGATTTGTAGGATCTTGGCATGTGTTTGTTTGGACATTGGTTATCTAGTCTTGGTTTAGTCAATTATAGTCTCTTTCGCACTCCTTCACCAGGCCATATTTCAAGCTAAATCAGCACCTCCACTTTGTCCTTAGATTTCTTTTTGCAGTGCATTGCAAAATGTTGGAAGTCACATCAGAACATGACACATTCATTGGATTTGGAAGCAGGCTGCCTTGATGAAAGACCCTGCTGTCTCTGTCAATAGGACTGTGTGGAGCCCTGATGGGACTCTACTTGGTGAGTTTCTATATCAATGAGGCACAAGTGTGTCATTTTCCTGTGCTTGTTTTCAGGATTCAAAATTTGAATGTCAATGTATGTTGTGCCTTGGAACATGTTAGAGAATGTGTTGTTCAGTGAGCATTAAATGCTTGCAGGATGTTGCAGTGTAGTGATATCCATCAGCATGAGTGACAACAGTCTCTTATTTGCTGATCCATTGGAATTGAAAAGTGCATTTTTCTGTGTACCAAGCAGATGTAGTCTGGAGGTTATCTGGCAGCATGTATTCTTGCTTGTGTGGATGATAGCCTGCTAGTTGTTAGTGATGGAAACACAGATTGACTGCAGATTTGGATACTATTTTGTTGATGTGAACAGGTGTGGCATTTTCCAAGCATATTGTGCATATTTATACTTACAATGGGGGCAGTGATTTACGGCAGCATTTGGAGGTCTATTCTTTTTAACCCACATCACCTTAATTGATCACAGTCATGACAGGGTTATTGTTGGCCAATCTCTAAGGACTGGTTATTAATGAATTCAGGTGTTCCCTTAAAACAGAATTGCTGAGTATTTCACAAATTTTTGAGGCTATAACATCTCATTTTGGGTATTGTGGTTATTCCTAGCAGATTGATGCACATGTAGGTGGTGTGAATGATCTGGCATTCTCTCACCCAAATAAACAACTATGTGTGATCACTTGTGGAGATGACAAAACTATTAAGGTGAGCTTCGATGTCCTTTGAAGTCTCTTCACTATTTGTTCCTGTATGCATGCAGCTAGTGGCTTTGTGCTGTTCCATGATGCTTGAATAACCTCTTCTGTGTTCTAAATGAAATTTTAAGGTTTTGTTTCTGACTGGACATTACAGTCATCAGTTGATTTTTTTCCCCTTACTACGGTACTATCAGTCTTTGAATGACCAGGCCATGTACTATCAGTTCTCCATTTGTTGCACATTGTTTGAGTGTAGGTTTCATGACTCAGAAACAGAAATCTAAGGTCCTTGAATCAGATGTCTAACATGTGTACAAGAGTATTGAAGATGCACAATCATGTGTCTGAACCTCAGGTGGGGATTATGAGATTGATTTGTGCAGGTATGGGATGCAGCAACAGGGCGAAAGCAGTACACATTTGAAGGCCATGAGGCTCCTGTTTATTCAGTTTGCCCACATCACAAGGAAAGCATACAGGTGGACTGCACTGCTTTGAGAAGTTTTCTTTTTCTGTGTATCTGTTGAGAATTGCTTTGGTATAGGTTGACATCTCCTTGTACTTAAATCTTTAGCTATTTTCTTAGTTCCTTCAGACCAGGAACTCTTTGCTAGACATCTGCTGGCAAACTGCCCACAGAAATTTTTTTTTTACTTATGTCTCTGGATGATACTGTGATTTGCAGTTCATATTCTCTACAGCAATTGATGGCAAAATAAAGGCTTGGCTCTATGACCTGCTTGGTTCCAGAGTGGACTATGATGCTCCAGGCCATTGGTGTACCACAATGGCATACAGTGCTGATGGCACCAGGTAATGTGAATTTTCTTCTGATGATGGAATACTGAATTCTGGCATAGCACATTGGCGTGACCTGTCATCAGTTTGGACTGTCTACATGTGTGAGGATGTAGCATTTTTTAGAATTATCTATGCGTTACCATTTGCTGGCATACAGAATTTCTGTGATTCTTTGTTTCATCAGTGTCCTAGTCTACTTTTTACACCCATTAGTGATAAAGGTGATGTGACTTAGACTTACAACACAATTACCACACTCATTCTTCTTGTGTTAGAACATATAGCTGACACAACTGTCCATACTGTGACAGTTCATGTATTCTTGTTGTGTCAGAGTGTGTGATGCATGTAGCTGATACTTGGATATTCCACAGGCTGTTTTCATGTGGTACGAGCAAGGAGGGGGAATCATATTTGGTGGAGTGGAATGAGAGTGAGGGGGCTATCAAGCGTACATATTTAGGCTTTCGAAAGCGATCATCAGGAGTTGTGCAGTTTGATACAACAAGAAACCGATTTTTAGCAGCTGGAGATGAGTTTCTGATCAAGTTCTGGGATATGGACAACACCAACATACTGACTACCATTGATGCAGAGGGTGGTTTGCCGGTGGGTTCCTGTAGTGTGGATGCAACATGAAAAATGTTTATTGAAGTGCTACTGCAGCATACCAAAGACATTAGCTGACCACTTCCAAGTGCATGTACTAAGTGTGTGTTTCCTAAGTATATTTGTGCAAGAAATCCATGAGTTGGGTTTGGTTGACATACATTGTTGCATCATCATGACCTCTGTCAGTATTCTAATATGTGAGGTCTTGTGTCATTGTGATCATACCAAACTTGAGTGACAGAACATGATTCTTGAGTAATTGTGATGTATTAGCATTTGCCTTTATTTCTGCCAGGCAAGTCCTCGACTCAGATTCAACAAGGAGGGGTCATTGCTGGCTGTGACAGCATCAGACAATGGTATCAAGATCCTGGCCAACCGGGATGGCCTCCAGCTGCTACGTGCATTTGAAACACCTCGTCCCTTTGATTCCAACCGAGCAGCACCAGAGCCTGCTGTGTCTAAGGTGAGTTCTTGGTTATCCACAAGGTTTCACCAGTCCCTTTGGCAGCAATTTAGCTATTGAGTTTTGCAGTCATGTCCAGACTCTTTGAAACCTGACTTTGAAGGACATTTATGGACATAACTGATACCTAATTTAATGGAAGCTCAGTAGTTGCTCTTCACCTCCAGTTCATTTTCTGGATCTTTCAGGAAAGAAGGGGATGCTAGATGTGCCTTGTTTGTTTTGTGATGCTGTGGGTTTGTCATTCACCCTCAACCTACAATGACAAGAAGTGTTGAGGGTGTTTGGCCTTCTGCATTGAAATGTTCTGGTGCAAATGAGGCATCTGAGTCATATATCTGCCCGGTATGAATTTGTGGGAGATGATTCACTGCAGCCGCTGGTTGGAAATGCTCTGGGGGTGGTAAGCACACAAGGTGGTGTTGGCAGCAGTGGTGGGGAGCGCCCAGCTGCAGGATCAATAGCTGGGTCAGGGATGGATGCTGCCACCTTGAATATGGGTCGGGTACGGCCACGTGACAGGGTTAGCAATGACCACGTAAGCTATGGATAGATAATATCAGAAACACAGAGTGGGCTGTACTGGCAAAGAAATGAACTATTGCTGAGTAATCCTGTGTTGGGAGGTGTGAGGTCTCTGCTAACCACATTTCACAATCTCAAAAGAACATAGAAGCTTAATTAAGGGGCAAATTCATGACAATGGCTAATTATGGTGGCTACTGTACAGTCAGGAATTGAAGGCAATCGTCCTGTAGACACTAAACCAAGAATACCTGACGAGGTGATTGAAAGAACAAGGAGCTGGAAGATGACTGAAATTACAGATGCCAGTCAATGTCGGTCTACAAGACTACCTGATACCCTTCCACTTAATAAGGTTTTCACACTTTTCTTGCCTCTTCTTTGTTTGTGCAGTTGCTTGATATTGTGAGTCATTTGAATAATCAGAGGTTATTAAAGCTATGAGAATTTCATTTCTCACAACCTTCATATAGTTTGCCAGGTTTGCAGCACCCTTTGTAAGTGTGCCTTTTTCAAAAGGAACATTCTGGCTCTAGGAGGAAGATTTTGTGTGAACCCAAAATCGCAGAAATTGTGGGTAACCTCTGAAGTTTAGAATTGCATCTCTTTAGCCAGGGCTGATTTCAATCCTGTTGCTTCATTGGATGACATTAACCAGTTGTAGCAATACAGAACCTTGAGTTCTAGAGAGTGTTCAACCTTCCACTCTGGAAACCTTGCATGCAATTCAAGGGTGAGATAGTGACACAGCCCCAGCATAAGGTGCACCTGATGGGAAAGTCTAATGCGTGGATGTTGCATGTTAACCCATGGAATTACTTAAGAGTGGACTATCATGTACACTTCAGTTGTCATGTCAAAAGGTGTTTGTTTCTTGTATTAGGTCGACTGTAGGGGACATGGTATATTTAGTGAGAGAAGATTGCAGATCATGTTACCAAGTTTGGTTCAAAGATAACTTGTAGGATCATTAAACTCTGGTGCGCTTGGTGCAGGTTTCCAGATTGATATACACAAATGCAGGTGTGGCCTTGCTGGCACTTGCAACAAATGCTGTCCACAAGCTCTGGAAATGGCAACGTACTGATCGCAATCCAACTGGCAAGGTGGGTTTGGCTACAAAGGATTCTACCCTATTAAACTTTCCAAGGGCTGGTGAATGTGCACAGTTGACATTGCATATGTGTGGCTATGTCCTTGCAGAAAGAGAATGCTCCTCCTTGGCCATTATGTTTCCCGATATCAACACCATCCACCTGCATGCTTTAAGGATAAAATTTGCCATTTTCGGTGGCAGTGAACAAAATAGGAAACCAATGGTTGTTACTTATTGTGCTCTGATTGTAGCAGGCTACTGCCAGTTTTCCACCTCAGTTGTGGCAGCCACCCAGTGGTATTCTGATGACCAATGACATCAGTGAGACCAATGTTGAGGAAGCAGTGCCTTGCATTGCTCTTTCTAAGAACGATTCATATGTCATGTCAGCATCTGGTGGAAAAGTGTCCCTTTTCAACATGATGACATTTAAGGTAAACTTTTTTTGGTTGCATAGAGGTTTTGCTTTGCAGCCACAGATTTGCACTCAGGAGTGGTATTTTAGTGATGGTCAGAATCTCTCTAAGCTTGCAAAAGTCTATATTGTCCAAACAGTGATCAGAAAACTTGGCATGTCCTTGAGGGAAGGCTTTACTGAGGGGTTTCTCCACATGATTATGCATCAAACAAGTATCATGCAGCCACACTCAATGATGTTCTTTTCTGATACAGGTCATGACAACATTCATGCCACCTCCACCTGCAGCAACATTTCTTGCATTTCATCCTCAAGACAATAATATTATAGCTATTGGCATGGAAGATTCAAGTATACAGATCTACAATGTCCGTGTGGATGAGGTCTGCGGGGCTATTTGACACAGCCACCATTTCATAATCTTTGATCAATTTTTTAATCTTCATCATGTTAGTTGCATAAAAGAGCTTTTTTATGCAGACTATAACTGTTGAAGGCTTTGAATCATAGCAGATGACTTTTTGTTGTGTCCAGATGTACATGAACTAAAATCCCAAAAGATCCTCCTTGTTCTGTGTGCAATCTGAGAAGTGATGTTTCACAGTATGGTGCTGGCAGTCATGGGTCTCATGAATCCTGTACCTGTTGCAATTTTTTGGACATTTGACAGGTTAAAAGCAAGCTGAAGGGGCACCAGAAGAGAATCACTGGATTGGCATTTTCTAATGCCCTTAATGTCTTAGTTTCTTCTGGAGCAGATGCCCAGGTACTTGCACCTCCCATTTTTCCCATGAATTCATGACTTGCCATCCATGTGTTCTTCAAATGAAGACACAGTCCAGCAAAGATATTATCCTCTATGGAATTTTGGCTATTTGTATGTTTCCCTGTCACCTGGTAGAATGTGCACAGTTAATTGTTTACTATTGCTTCATTGATGTCCCAGATGCTTATGTTGGAAGCAATCCCTTGGTGACATGAAAGGAAAATTTATGCTCTGATATCCTCTTGGGTTGGCAGTTGTGTGTATGGGGCACTGATGGATGGGAGAAACGCAAATCTAAATTTGTGCAAGTGCAGCCTGGAAGAGGACCATCAACCATGGGTGACACACGTGTGCAGTTTCACAATGATCAGATTCGTTTGCTGGTTGTGCATGAATCTCAGTTGGCAATTTATGATGCTGCCAAGTTAGAGCGCCTGCGACATGTAAGAGATTGGTCACTAGCCTTTGTAGTGGCAAGTCCTTGTGTTGGTTGAAGAGAAGATTTTGTGGTATTGTCCAGCTGAGCAGAAAAATTCCTGATCAAGGCAAAAGAGTAATTTCAAGTAATGAAGTGCCCTTTTGATGATTTTAAAGCAGGAATTTAAGTTGGGTTTGCCTGTAACAAGTGGGCATTCAAGACTCTGGCAACTGCATGTGTCATCTTTCCAGCATGATCACTGAGTTTGATATGGCTATTTGCTTGTTCATAGAAATATGCTTTCATTCTCTCTCTCTAATCCCACTTCTTTCCATGGCACAGCGTTATAGATACTCACAGATTCTGTGGGTGGCCTTTGCAGTGGGTTCCCCGTGACTCCCTTTCTGCCTCAATCTCAAATGCCACATATTCATGTGACAGCCAGCTTGTGTATGCTGGTTTTGTTGATGGTTCAGTGGGTATTTTTGATGCTGAGAGTTTGCGGCCACGCTGTAGATTGTCACCAGCTGTACAAATACCTCAAGGTGCCAGCAAGTAAGTTCTAAGATTCTACACCTGTTTTTTTTACAGTGTTGAATATTGTAGATTGAAGCCATCTTTACACATACTCAAGCTGTGAGCAAGTACATGCTTAAAACTCTGCACCTGTTTTTTCCATTCCAGAGTGTGCACAGTGGAAGGAACATGTTGGCTCAATTGGAATGCTCACTAATATGTTCATACTGTACTTTTAAGCTGGAGACTTCCACATGCTTCATGGTCTGAAAGTCTGAATCACTAACTGGGGTTGTTGCATTGCTGGGCAGTTCAACTGTTTATCCACTGGTTGTTGCAGCTCATCCATTGGAGCCTAATCAGTTTGCTCTGGGCCTGAGTGATGGTGGTGTACAAGTGATAGAACCACTGGAGTCTGAAGGAAAATGGGGAGTTGGGCCACCACCTGACAATGGTGTACCATCTGGTCCTGCATCTGGCAACCAAGGGTCAGATCAAACTCCAAGATGAGGTCTGGCAGTTGGTGCTGGACTAGGGATTGGTGTCAAGTGTGCAACAAATCATAGTCTTAGACTGCTACCTTTCTCTAGCATATATGCATGCAGAGGCCCTCCATATTCCTGGTTCTGAGGTTTTGTTACAGAACTTCCACACTGCTTGAGACAGGTCTGGAGGGATCCTGGTTCATTTTTTTGGAGCTCATTGTGTAGATCTGGAATGATCTTGGTGACATACTGGAGTCTCAGTGATGAAATGGTGAAGTACAAGCTGAAGGGGAGTTATGGAGGTGTTTGTACAGAATCTTTCTATTTAAATCCAGACTTTTGGTATATCTGTCTACATGTTAAGCTTAGGTAGGTTTAGGTACACACTGTTGAGGACTCTGGCTTAGTGCGGCTGACTAATAAAAATCAGCCCAGCAGAACTTTTGGGTGTATACAGAGAACCTGTGGAAGGGAGGGGATAGCTTATGCAGTTTTCATTTATTATTTAATTGCAAGTTTTGTCAAACTGAGTGAGTGTCTATATATGTATCTATTGTCTGGTTCTTAACTACTAAAACATCAGTCTGTGATTGGCCTTACAAGATGTGTCGCTAAAAACAGTTTTGAGATTTTTTTTTTTCTATCATCCAATTACAGAATCTGAGTATGAGTTGAGGCCCAGATATTGGAACCTGTCCGGGTGGGGCAGGGTATATGCAGCAGAGAGGATAAATATCCCAATGAGACTGCTTCGTGTTCCTATAAGTTGCATATCATAAAATAAAATGAAATTAATCAATGTTTGACAGACACAACTGTGGCATCCTAACAAACACATTTGCAGATCAACTAGTTAAAGCTGGCAAATATGCGCGTGAGGAAATCTGAAAGGATAAATGTCCTAATAATATTCCTATGTATTTCCAATAAGTTGTGTATCATAAAATATGTATGTTTGCCATATGTTTTCTCACAAGTTGATTGCAGTCTCTGAAATCCTTGTCTCTCCAAATTATCACATCACTTTAGTGTAGGTACAATTTAGGGTACGGCAGCTTTGCCTCAAATCTTGATTGTACACCATCCTGACATTCCTGATGATAATCTAACCTGCATGATTTAAACCACATACTACACTAAACCACCAAAAAGTCATGTATATACATTTACACAACTCTCACTCTCTGTTACAAATACAAAAAAATACCAAAAGTCCTGTCTTACCTATGCATATCAAAACCTGCAAACTCTCTTAGAGCAGACACAATTCGTGAGAACTCAAAAAAGACACCTGACTTGTCACCATCTAAGCCAACTCGAGTCCACATGTTATTTCCTGACAGATTATTACATGGGCTCCCCCCAACTATGAGATCAAAGCCCCCATACCTCTTCACCAAGTCAAGGAGCTCACCTCGTCCGAGAGCCTGCACATCATGGAATTCTTGATTTAGATGTCCACTCTGTCTGCTAGCTTCCCACCAAGCTGCTATGCAGCGACGAGTGCCTTCATTGATTTCAACACTGACCACCACTTGGAGCTTGATGCCAAGCTTATAGAGGGCAATTTCTGCACCCCCTATGCCTGAGAAGAGTGACAATACCTTGATCCCCCTTGGGTAAAGTGCCTTCAGCACCGAAAAATGGAATGCAACAGTATATATAGAGAAACTGTTCCCCAATGCTAAGAATCGGGCGCTAGTGTTGTAGCAGTAGCGGGAGTGATCCTTGTCAAACCCTAACATTGCCTGATCACAATGGCAAAAATAAGGGAATGTTGATGGATATTTTCTTATCTGTGATATAGCAAAAACATTCAGTGGCAAACACAAAAAAAGGAGACAAAAATGTCGATGAAATGAAGTGAAAAGACAAGTAATTGAGGCATATACCTCTATCTCATTTTCTGTTATAGGTGTTGGATAGCTCGGATTTGTCCACACCAAGTTCCACTTCTTGCACTGTTCCAGAATTTTGGTCTTTTGATCTGTGTCAGGATTTCTAGGATTCAGAGGGATCTTATCCAGCTCCATCCTCCTTATCAGAAATTCTGACCCCTTTCTTGTGTTGATGCAGTTGAGTTTAGTTCGGGGATCCCAAGAAGGCCAAAACTGTTGAGTTTCTGGCAAGAGCTCCTGGATTGTCATTGGTGGATCAGGGGAGAGCTTTTTCCGACCTTCAATTGGCAAATTGTGTATATAACCACGTGGCCTTCTACATGCAGAGAAGTGCATTGAGTCAACGAATTCTGGTTCAATATCGAACAAATGCCGTTGAATTCTTTCCCATTGACCCTTGGGCATACTTGCAACATTTTCAAAATAGAAATATGGTGCACCTTTGATATCATCACTGAGATGTCGTGGAATGACTGGCTGCCCTGGAAGTCCAAAACCCTCTGACCTCTTATACTTTGGAGGTTTCTCAATGAGGCATGACATCTTCACAGCTTTGGTCCTCCGATAAGGCCCACAGCTGATTGACCTGTATTTTGGGGACCGTGTGTGACAAGTATTCTGCTTACGCTTCCCCTTTCCCTTGCTAGTAGCCATTGTGTCAGTCATCTGGTCATTCAACCAATCTGTATACCCATTGACTTGAGTCCCACGCAGACTTTCTGTATCAATATTGGCCTCCTGTAAATTGAAAAATTGTTACAGTTCACTTAGATTCTGAGATGGAAGCACAGAGAAAGAAACTGGGCAACACAGAGTTTGCACGACCGAAGGGAGATCCTTAGGTTGGCAATGAAATGGGAAGCATACTCACTTTCTCTAGCTCGTCACCATGTGCATCAAGAAAATCTAGCAGAATACCAATCTGGTCCTCCTCTGCATTCCACCTTGGACAATCTGCCAACATCAAAGTATGTTAATATTCCACTTCCAAACCTTCAACTTGATGGACAGGCCAAAAGTCTGAGCACTTACGACAGAGATCCACAGCTCTCTCAACAGCATTGACAGATAACTTAGATGCTGTCAAACCCACAAGCTTCTCCACGGTGTTGACCCTTTCAGCACCGAGAGAATGCTGCCATTTACCAACACCAGATTAAGCTCAGTTTCTTGTGCTGGGCTTTAGTAATGCAGATAAATGGTCAAAAAATGTCATGATAGGAGGAGATAAAGGATGAGATAACAATGTCTCCGGGTCCTATCATCCAGGTGCCATGTCAGCAAAAACACAACGACATTCAGATATACTGCAGGGATGAGTTTTGAGGAATGAAAGTGTAGAAGATCCGAGATCATTTCCACAAAGCTATCTGTACACTGTGCAGCTTGGTGTAAATTTTCCCATAACATACTGAAGTTGAAGCTCCATTGTCTTGCTGAGAGGTGAGGTGCAAAACATGAACCAAAGGCATCCCAGACTGAACTCCTGCATTCATGACAAGCAGTTAATTTCCAAATAGATATCATAAATAATTCCTAGATTCCCACAGTTTTCCTGGTTAGTAGGGTCCAATCACAAGTGGTCTTTGGCTTCTTGTACCATTTCTACAAGCTGCAGAAATATGCCTCTCCCTCCCTTGGTACAACTTGCTGGTGGATTGAGCAGAAAAGACTACCAGCAGACAGGACTGTCCATTGTGATATCTAAACTTATCTAACAATGTGGACAAAGTGGACCAAGGTTTTGCCAGTTCTTGAATAATTTACTTTATAGTCTCCAATGGAAACCTAAACCCTAAACATGAGACCTCCCTTATCCAGTTATTGGGAAACTACAGATGCATTCCATTTGGTCTACATCCTCACCTTCATCTGACTCACTCTCATCATCAGAGCCATCTGTGTCACTATCCTGCCAACAGATTGTCAAGGCCCTCATCAGACTTTTGCATTAGAAAGAAAACAGAGGAGACCATGATACAACTGTGAGCAGGGGCACATCTTGTTTGAAAGACACACAACTGTGACATCCTAACAAACACATTTGCAGATCAACTAGAAAAGAAAAGAAAAGATATTAGGTCAAGAAGAACACACCCAATCTGGGAACTTTGAGTCTCCTGGACCAAGCATATGCAAACATTTGTCGCTGTGCATATTAGTATGGCTGTGAGGAATGCTACAACTACCCTCATGTCCTCCAGGTTCAGGCACATCATGGGAGTTCTCATTTGTCTCCTTGCCATGATTTTGCCGCCAGTCCAGCAGGAACTGCACCAAAACAGACTCTGCAGTTTTTGCCCCTGTCCCAATTCTACAGTGTTCAAAGCTTGATTTGCATTGAGACTATCCTGAAAGAAATTTAATCAAAATGTGTCTAATCTGTCCTGCCAAAGCACCTAGAAGCTGTACCCCCATTGTAAGAGCAGACTGATCCAAGCAACTTCTGTTAAACATTTTGTTTTTTGGTGCAGATTTACTCACCATGTATCTGTACTGCCCGCTCAACATCCTCTGCTGAGAAACCCATGTCCTGTAAGCGTGCCTCTAAGCTATATGTGTCATCTAGCTCAAACAAGCTCACAGGGTTGCTGCCTTCACTATGCGGTTCCCCTGCTCCACTATTGTCAAGTTGGATAATAGGATCCACCTTCAGAGGGGCAATCTCCTCCTCTTCATCACTGCTTACCATGCCCACCATACCCTACACAGGTCCCAATTTCTGTGAAACATTCCTGGCAAAACTCCACAGCAGGACCCTTAACAACAATCTAGAAATTTAGAAGTCCATACTAGCACTACAAGTGAGCTCTCTATCTGAGCTTCAGTCAGCCTGTCCGCAAACTAGGTGGTCAAGACATTCTGCAACAGTCACTCAGATTGCAGGCAAAAATAAGGTACCCATTTGAGGGACACATATAATTGCTATAAGGCTCACATCCCAATAATGTTTAGCCACATCTAAAAAACAACCCCTTGAAGTCTATCCTGTTATGTGTGGAGAAGGGGTCAACAAGAAACAGCTCTCAAGACTTACTGGAGGAACTGGTTCTTCGATACACTCAGCTGGAGGGTTGTCCAGTGAGAGTGCAAATGCTGCTATGTCATTTGCATCACCTTGACCTCCTACACCAGAGAAAACAACACCTACAAAGATCAACATTGTAACTCTTTTTAAATAACTATTTCTCGTACAAATCAAAACATAGCATCCAATTAGAGACCAGAAGGGATGGGAAGCTTTACTGCAGGCTTGAATGGCATGGTCAATGAGCTCAATAGATAACCCCATCTCCATCAAACTCAAGCGCATGTCATACACTTTCTGGCTTGTAATTCCCTGCCCAAGAAAAATCCATAACATTAGTTTCCGCTATCAAAAAACTTTTGCACCCTTCTTTCTTTAAAGCAAACAAACAAAAACCATCGCTTACAAGTCGAAAAAAATTTCAATAAGAGGGAAAAACAAACAAACAAACAAACAGCCAGACCAGTAAGAAGAAAGATAAAACAAAACTCACCTGAAAGGAGGACCCAATGTCCGGTTCCCTGGAAGCAATGGGGACAATGTCGAGATAAGTCTCCTTTACTCTCGCACCCATCTGCTGCAACGAAGTACTTCCCGCCGCCACAAAACTATTATTGCCAAGCTTTCGCCTAGCTTCACCTTCTCCAAACCCACCACCGCCTGCACCCTTCTCCATGGCTGCAGCAGTGACCTCCGTCTCCTCCCACGCTCCGCCAAAACACAGTGAAAGAAAAAGACACGCACAGTGAGAAAGCACAAACCCAAGCTCGCCAATCTCGTGGGCGGGTTCTTGATTAGCGCTAATGACGTGCTAATGACGTGCTTATTAGAGAGAAAAGCAAAGAAGAAGCACTTCTCGTGTTCCTCACCGGAGTCACACCACCTTTGCCCGAATTTCCTGGTGTTCGAACCAGCGTTGGCCGGTTATTTGTTCTTCTTTCTGTCACATAACCGGCCTGCGTCGGTTATCAATCTCACCATCAAAATAATACTTCTCGATTATAAATTTACCCAGTTATTTTTTATAATATGGGAGAAAGTACAACTTTTTTTAACAAGGTGTGTTATACACAATGGCCCCTGCCATTAATTTAATATTAACACTTGATATTGTATGATAAATTTGGTCACATAGCTAGGGGAAAAATATAAAATAAATTTCTTTTAATGTACATAATCATGTTGTTGTTAAATTGTGATGATTTTTATTTTATTTTTCATTTTATAACATCACATTGGTTATGAGGAAGTTACAAGGGATTTCACATTAAAATGATGACATGTTCTAGGAAGCTATCTAAATTTTATTTTTTAAATTGTTACCAACTCGAAACCAATAGGAAAATGTTCTGACATGATTTTTCAAATTTTTTGCAAATCTAATGACTTTTCTCTCAAAAGAAAAAATTTGATTTAATATTCCCTTTTTCACATTTGTGCAAATTTTCAAAACCAAAAAAGAAATTAGTTATGACATGTGTATTTTGAATGTTTTCAATCACATTGTCACATTTCAAAAAAATTACATGAATTTTGGTGTATGATGAGTGCCATAACCATTTTGGGAAAAAATAGTTTCATATTTAGTCTTGTGGATTATATGGATTGGTAACGAAATCACTTGGGGCTGGGTGCACATTTGAGGAGGTGACAAAGAAAACAAAATGTCAAAAGATGAATGTGAATTTTTGACAACCAAATTAAGATGAATCGTCACACTTAGTTTCTAGGGGCCAAGATTCCTTGAAGCTACTATACTCTATAATGATTCTCAACACAAAATATCCCTGCCTTACAGTGTCTCACACTTAGTTGGGGTTCAAAAGTAATGCACACCCCAGGGGCAATGGCTCATTGGTATAGCCCATTTCTAGGCCCTTAGACCTCAAGAAAGGTCCTGGGTTTTGAAACCCAGTTGTGTTGCTAGTGAAACTTGTGACAGCCCTCTCTCTGCCCATGGGCTTGACTTGGGGGGGTGCCCACAGATTGTCAGGTTCTGGTCTACTGTTGTGCTTCAAAAGAAATAATAATAATCCATTCCAAAAGAAAACCATGGTTTTTTTTTCATTAGTTAACCATAATGATTGGTCTGGGTTACAACATTTAAATAATCTTTCATTTTTGTATTGTTGATTTTGTTGTGTTTATGGGTGGGAAATGGGGATTAGCAATCTCTATTAGATGCCATCGGTGTGGGCTGAAGTGAAGGTTAGGAGTGGAAATGTTCTAAGTGGAGGCTAAATCTCTAGCATGGAACATTCCCAATATAAAGGGACTGGACAAAATGGTAGTTGATTGCTGCATTGCATTTTGAAAATGTCTCACACTCATGGGCTTTATTATCTTAAAACATACAAAAGTTATCATGTTTTTATATGGAAGGAAACATTCAAGTTCTTTATACAACAAACACCATCACTGAGGTATCCTTTCCTCGTCCTATCTCTCCATTACTTCTTGCAAACTTATGCTTGAATGAAAGAGACGGGAAAGGAGGGGGTCTTTGGGAAGGTTTTTAAGGTTGTTTCTACTAAGGAAGACAACAATTTTACCAAGGAAACTCAAGTGTCCTCTAACAAGAAACAAATAATGGATGCTTATGTCAAATTGAAAAACACATCAAGCATTTCTTCTCAAGGACCTTTTGGAAACAAGTTAGGTTTCCATTCTCCCATAGAAGAGGAGGTCCAAGCATCAATGTCAATTGATCCCAAGTGGAAGCTTATTATGGGGTATTCATGATCTAGGGTGATGGTGTCATGAAATCATGCATAGGAAGAACTCAAGGTCAAAAAATGGTGATTGGGTACTCGATTGGTGGAAGAAGGATTGCACATTATTAGGCCATTTTGGATTGTATGAAGTTCAAACTTCATGAATCCTTTGTTTCTTTGAAGTTCTTGACTTGAAGGTTTTTTGAAGTTTGCATTTTGGAGGAAGTAGGGGTAATCAAGATGAGAAAAATCTCCATGGTGGAGTGGAGTGGGATGTCATTTTTCTTTTGAAAATGGCAACCTCGAGTCAATGCATCATTGCAAGTTGCAACATTATTTTTGTTTCACATCATTAAGGTCCAATTCCCAGACCTCGACAAACAATTTTGCAACATGGAAGGTTTGACTTACCTTGGAAATAAAAGTGGGGATGTATTGAACATTGAACCTCTAGACTTTTACACTAATTGGTTTGATGTTGTTTATAGAAGTTGCAAAATTAGTAGGTTTTCAAATATTATTTAAATTTCGTCACTAGATTCGAATGAAGACATTGACACATCAACGAAACAAAAAATTATATATTCAAGCTTAATCAGTGTAGGAAATGTAGGAGGTTCAAGCATTTTGTCAAAGGTTGCACAATAATGCAATCCCCAATGATTAAAAGGTTAAATTTAACATCTAAAAATTCTTGTCCAATGTAATAATAACATTTTCAAGGAAGGATGGGTAACTTCAGGATTGCGAGATTTGTGTGAACTAACCAAAGCCCACAAAGAACCAATTTGATGTTTAGGAACAAGTTACGAAGGTAACAAAAGGTACAAAATCAAATAAAGGATACAAAGTAAGTCAGCAAAGATTTAAGATTGGGACTATGCAAAAATTTAATGTAAAAGCTCAAAACATAAGGTGTGATGGTAAACCAGGTATTGAAAAAAAAAACTTACCCTTGCCAATTACCATGAGAGTGGAAACAAACCAAAATCTACCTAGTTATGGTAGATGTGGAAAGGTTAAATCTTGGAGTGAAAAAGCTTGTTTTTTATGTATCGTTTGATAAGGTAAGTAAAGTAATGGTCCTTTGGGCTAATGTCAATCTTCTTGATACCTAGGGTCCATTACAAAAGGAACAAGAGGAACATTTTTTTGTTATTCCTACAAAATGGGTTTTTCAAAAGAAAAAAATTGGGAAAAAAGAAGAGCAGTATTTCACTTAATGCTAACAACAAAAGGAGTAAATTTTCAAAATGGACCCCCCAAAAAAAAAACTTGTATATAAAAAAGAAGGATGGGAGCCCATCCAAAAGAAGTACAAGGCAAATAAAGGCTTGAAAACACAAGTCATTAAAGAACATAACAATCAAGACACCACTAATATACTAATAAAATAGAAGACCATAAACTAAAAAGGCATTGCCTACCACAAATTGGCTAGCAACAAATGTGTATTAGTTGTAATGTGTGGAAGAAATGAAGAATGGCTTCCAAATGTGGGAAGCATGCTCAAAAATCAAATGGCCAACACATGTTAAAAGGCTATGGATACATGTTGTCAATGATAAAAAATAAACATTACACGAACTAAAGAAGACTGATGATGATGAACTACACCTAAGCACAAGTGATAAAAAAAAAGTTGAAATGAAAATGAAGACAACCATAAGTCTCTATGGCAAGGGGAATGAAGTTGTCTCTTGATGTGTGCTTTGTGTACGAATGTGTGTTTTGTTGAATGCTCAACAATTCACTAGTAGGAAAATGTGAATTTGCGATTGTTATTTGCGACTATTTTTAGTTATATGCAACATTTACAACTAAAATGATCATAGTTGCAAGCAACAAGTTACGGATGATATATTTCATAATCAAATATATATCCATCCACCGTATGTGTACATCTATTAGTTGTTTTTGCAATTACATTGTGCTTATTTATGTGACTAGTCCAACAAATCAAGTGTTACCACATGGCAACACATTTGTGATCTTGCCAACTAATGATTGCATGCACCAAAAAGTGCCACATGCATCAAGATCGTCGTCCAATTAGGATTTTGTGTAATACCGCTATAATTGTTCTTGCAACTATGGAATATAATTGCATATGACAAATAATCCAATGACCAATATGAAGTCACGTAACACTTAGGTGTAGATTAATATGCCACATGGCACTTAGGCATAGGTTGTGCCATGTGTCACACTATGAAAAATCTTGTTCATGGAAACCTTATTACTATGCAATTCAATGTCCTATACAATTCATGTACGACTACCTAATTTCAATTAGATAGTGAAAATATGTCTAACATTAAAATAAATTACTTAAATTGAAATTTGTGAATTGGATTATAGTTGCAAGATAGTTGCACAAAGTACGTTTATACATTTGTCATACATTATGTATTTACGACATTGGTCAATGTACGTTGACTTTCCCTCAAAGCACACTAGTTGTTAACTTTGATTACCTTACAACTACAATTACATGTCGGATTGTACAACGATGACACGTCATCAATCATGCACATGTATGGGCTAAATTGGTTGAATGAATTGGGAAGAATCAACAAGTTTGTAACTATATTAGAATTAAGTTTCCCAATTAGACATGCCATTACATTTCCATTATGTACATATTACTTCCCCATTAGTCTAGAACTCTTGTTCAACACTATTGTTACTTTAACAACTTTTTTGCAACTCATGTTGTATTATCCCCAATTTGTCAAAAATTAGATATGCAACACATCATGTTGTAAAGGATGGAAGGTAAATTCCAAAGGGTGTATCCTTATATTTCAATTTGCCAAAACGGCCTACGCACATTCACTGAGCTCATTAAATAATCAATCTTGCTCTTCCTCTTACCTTTTTCTAACTAGTTCCTTTACAAACGTCGACTCTTTTGTGGATAACTCTTTGGCACCACAAGGCGTGCACCTTCATGTGTGGGTGGCATCAACAAGGCGGTGTCTAACCATGGAACATTATCATCAATGTTATTCAATTCAATAATCGAATCTAAATTGTTAAATGAACCGATTGAAATTTTTTATGCAATACAACTTTCCATTGTGGATTTTAATCATCATCCATAAAAATAAACTTGTTGGGCTTGGGATGGAAAGATAAATGGTTCTTCATGGTTTGCCATGATGTAGCGAAAGTTGGCAAGTAGAAACTCGGCTTCATCTTGTCGATAGGTCAAGTTCCCCCTTATATCAATCCCATTCCACACCCATTCACATTGCATAAGAATTATCGAATTTGAAATTGGACCATAATTTAAAAGGTATATGTCTTTTATGACACCAACACAATGTATGGCAACATCTTCATCATGTACTCGCATTTGTTGTTGGTTGAAAATAGATGCCACCTCACTATCATAACTCACCATTCCAGCAATGGAGCATGAGTTAACTCGATAGTGATTATCATATGCTTTTAGTTGTTGGTATCTCAATTTTGTCATGGCTAATGGGCAACATAATACAAGCACAGCAAGATCCTCCATAACTTGTCCTTGGTGTCGAGCTTCTCATACGGCACCTTGCACCCATTTTGCAAGTGTGGGGTATGTCACTCCCTCTAATCCCCTTTCTATTGCATTCCTCTTTTCTTTTTCATATTTATTGCACATTAATCATAAAGTGAATTAAATAAATCCTAATAGTAGTTCAAATAGACTATGGGTTACCCACCATTAGGAACTCCGATCTATGCAATGGAAGTGATGATTATTATTTCACCACTTTCATGTAACTTTTATGCAACTACAATACCATGTGCATGACACAAAAATAACTTTTATGCAACAACATTACCATTGTCTTAACACATGCATACAACTTTAATGCAACTATATTGCCACTATCATGCATAAGAATACAACTTTATTACAACTTACATGCAATTGTGATCAACTACTTGGTGATGTGTTACTTGACCCAATCTGCCATTGTATTTGTGTTTGTTAAGACATAGTGGTGGGGTCCAAATTATTTAAGGTGTACCAAAATCTTGTCACAACATCACCTTTTTTTGTTTTTTTTACCTAGTCTTTTTTTACCATGTAAGAGCACATTTATGGATGATTATGATGGAATCTATAATTGTAATGGTTTAAAATATAGTCCTTCTAAAATATTTGACAACTATTGACTCATTATTTTTTATGGGGATCAAAATATAGAGTAAAATAATATTATAGTACAAGGATAAGCCCTTTTTATTTTGTGTGGTACACCTTAAAGGATTTTCACCTAATGAGCCAAATCTCATTCTATGAGGTCTAAGATGACTTGGGAGTTGGGTCCTTCCAACACCTCCCCATTAACACGCTCTTCCTCCTCTGCATCCCACACTCTTCAAGTCACAGTTCAAAAGTTTTGCATGTATTCCATTATAAACCCCATTGACACCTCCATTACATAGCCTTCAACCATGCACCCTTTGAGTTGTTGCATATAACTCACATATCCTTTCATCACTTTATTCATCATTTTTATACAATACATCCAATGTGTGCTTATTGGACCACATAAATCGAGCTCCTCAACTAGATACAACACAAGGTGAATCATAACATTAGAAAATGCAAGAGGCATCTCCATTTCAAGCATACATAGCCCTGTTATGACCACACCTTCCTTTGACTTGGGAATCTCATTAGGGTTCACAACCTTTATGCATATTTGTCAGAAATTTTAGTTTAAGCACATGATGGCCTTATGTGTGTTTTCTTGCATCAACCCCCTAAAACATAAAGGAAGGAAGTGTTGCATGAACACATGCCAATCATGTGCTTTCATGCCATCAAACCTCCTCATTGACATGTGATTTGTTTTGGATGATGAATAATCAAACAAAGACTTAAACTGTTGTTGAAATGTGGTTAACTTGTGCTCTGTAAACACAAAGTTGGCATGTGGAAGCATCCATTATGTTGGGTTTTGGGGGTTTTGAAACAACCACACACGTGGGCATATGTTTGTTCCTCCATCTTTTATTTCACCTCCTTCCCACCTTTCTCTTCACATATTGTGCGAATCAAGTTTTTGCACACATTCTTCTCCACGTGCATAACATCTAAGCAATGTCACACTAAAAGATCTTGCCATTTACAACTCACTCTAGTTGGTGAAACGATGAATCCTAATCAAATTATTTGGAAAACAAAAACACATATTATAACTTTTTTTAAACTTCTTGTCAACTATAATGTAGTTATGGTCCATTGGTGAGACGGTTACAAGTGCTAACTAACTTCTAGGAAAGATATAAAATTGTAATGCAACTTTATTGACACTTTAATTTAATTGAACTACAACTCATCCCACATGAGCATTGGCAATGATTCATACGGAATGCAGAGGTTGCTTACAATCATTAAGGTTTAATTGTAACCTCTTCAAATCTATTACTACAACATAACAAATAGTGGATGTTGGAACAATTGCATTGTAACTTCCAAAATTTTGATAAGGGCTCATTGCATACCTTGAAATAAGGCAAATCGTATATAAAATGGACCATCTTTTCACCTTGTGTATTTTCAATGGGTCATTTATGGAGCCTGGACGATTCCCATCTTTAATCCAATATTCATACTCCATTACTCTTGCTAACATTTCATGGGAGTGGCCCCTTACTTTTTTAAACCCCCATCAAATGCAATGTTGAAATGGGCTAATTAATATGGATGTCAATGTTTAACCACTTGCAATGGCCCATGTAGACTACCTTCCTCAAGCTTTGTGAATGTCAAGATGTGGTTTGGGGCCCAAACATAGGGCAAGTTACATATCCTTGGTGTGCACACCCAAACAAAAGTCCATATCATGGGAAGTCATTAATGGTCCATAGGACCAATGCACAAAGGACAAACCCATGACTATTTTTAATTGCTTGCCATAGTCCAATGTTGGGATCCCCAATCTCCAAAGTCTCATAAGTTCATCCATACGCGGTTGGAGGTAGATATTTATGTTGCTCATAGATACATTTTCTTTGCCCAAGATGATCAATGCAAGTGGCACAAAAAAATGTTTAATTGTCAAACATGGAATCAAGTTATAAATTAAGACATACACAAGCCATGCAAACCATTGGCATAATTTTTCAGAAAATGGGTTCAAACCATTAGTGGATATAATTACTCTTAAATTTCAAGATTCAATTGCAAAGTCTAGCCATTTTGCATTTACATGTGCCCAAGTTTTGTTATTTGTAACATATACTAATCCATCTGAACTTTTTTTTTGGTATGCCACTGTAATAATTTCGACATTGTGGCTAATTTGTACATTCATTTTAGTCGTGGCATTATGGGAAAATGATGTATCACCTTCATGGGCACTTGGGTTCTGCCCACTTATTTCTACCTTGCACTTCCACATTTTGGGTAATGAATGTGCCCAACATATTGACCTTTGTACAACACGCACTCAAAAATATAGACATGGATTCTATTGTATTCCAAGCTCCAACTCGTTGGCATAAAGTCCTCGCACCATACATGTTACTAGATAAACAATTATCTGTAGGCAATATGAATTTATGTAACAATGAAAACAACTCATCTACAAATTTGTTTGAGCACCAACGTACCGTGCACATATTTACTAGGGTCCTTGTAACTACAAGTTTATTACATCGAACCCCTTGGTATAAGGGTATGCAAACCCCTTGTAACACTACCACATTGTCCACATTATTTGGCGTCACATTGCCAAGGTGCTCGAGAGCTAGATCCAAGTGTGGGTGCTATGTCTCAAGGGGTTCTTCATTGGGTTCAACTTCTACCCATGCCCCTACTTCCCTACCATTTCACAAGCTCTTTGGCAATAGTCATACCAACATTGATTAGCATACTAGGAGTTATTGATGAGTCTTTTAGTCCAATGGGAGGTACCTTTAATGGGAGCACATCATTCAACAAATGCCACACATCTATGCCTTCGTCTAGTTGTGGGCCCATGTTTGTGAGTTACTTTGCATTTTCTTACCAATCGTCATCAAATTCGTCTCAATCTCCATCTCCCCTCCAAACTTTAAACAAAGTGTGTCTTCCATAGTCCACCAAATGTTTATACACTATTGTCTCAAATACTTGGCACCTACCCGCCTTGCATTTATGACAAAGACATGTGAAAATAGTCCACCCAAATTGACAAGCAAGTTCCTTCTTTAATTTCCACATTTTTTTGTCTCGCCTTTGGACGCGTAGTGGGTTAATTAGAACTATAGATTGACACACATAGTCAAGTGGACTTCGATCCACCATTTTATATTCACTTTATGATTATCTATCAAGTGGATTTCGGAAAATAAGACTGAGTTTGTTGTTGCATTGGTGTGACAATGTTATGACAAATTTTCGAATTGACACACAACACTTCAACATGTTACACGCATCTTGTAGCGAAGAGTGCATTTTGGTTCAATTTTGATGTTTTGAATGGGGTGTGTTGGGCAAGATCTCATATCAAGTTCACGACACATTGGGAGGTGCAATCAAAATTTGGTTAATGGTCAAATTTTGACAATGTTATTCAAGGAGTGTTTTGCACGTTTAATTTTTGAATGTTTTGCCAAATCCTGAAGTAAAAAATGATGGAATCAAAGAAACATTAAGTAATCAAAACTAGACTAGGGGGCGTTGAATTTGCGTTGAGGACTATTCTTTTGCTTACACAAGTATTTTCTTTTCTTTTCTTTCAAACTGGATCAACACTACAACAACATGGGGCTATTTTGCAATCCACATATCATCGCAAACAACAAAGAAAGAAGTTTCCGAAAGCCCGCCTTTGCAAACCATAATTCCTTGCAAAATCTTAAGCTTTTGCGAAACCAAAACATTCGCACCCGTACAATCGCAAGTCCTTCACAACTCCCGAACTTGACACAATCGCAAAACTTTTCCGATTATAACTGCTTCTATATACTATGTGCGATTAACATTACATTGAAAATTATTTGCAACAAACCCATCACCGCAACGACTTAGCGAATCGACTCAAAAGTCTATCGGTTTCCAATATAAGATCTATCACAAACCTTTAGTGGCATTTTGAGAATCGCAACAAGTTTACGTTAGATCTTATATCGAAAACCGATAGGCTTTTAAGATCTAACGCAAACTTTTTGGGATTCTCAGAATGCCGCTAAAAGTTTGCGAAATCATAGATTACGCAAACCCGTTCTGGAATGATTTGACCCGTAAGAATGTAGCGATGTTTGTGACATGGTATTATTGGTCTTTTGGCTTTTTTAGTGTTGCGAAGAATTATGACTCGCAAATGGTTCTGAGATCCACTGTGTATCGCAAGAGCATGGCATTGTATTCTTATTTTGGAAGCAGGGTTTATATTCATTTGGAGTCACTTTGGGCCGCAAAAAAAAAAAATCTATATCAAAATTTCAAAATTTACAATGTAAAAGGGTTTGCAACCCTTGGGTGTCTAACACACTAGCTGTCTATTTAGACTTCCTTCCCCTCTTGGATTTCTTCCTTGAATTTTTCTTCCTAGTGTTCTCTGGTGGAGGGGGAGGCTGCTCATCCTCCTCCCTCTCTTCATCGTCCCCTTGCCCCTCCTCCTCCTCCCTATCCTCTTTATCTTTGCCCCGTGCAGAACCTTCATTTCGACTAGCAAGTGAACTAGGTCCACTGCTAGTGGTAGCACTGGTAGCACTGGGAACAGTGCTACCTGCTTTCTCCTCCTCATCACTGCTGCCCTGGGAGCTCTCACTCTCACCCTCAGATGCCTGCATTTCAACATGCAAAGCTTAGTCAACACCATAAATGAAAATCTTGATTCAAATGAAAACAATTTCAACATAAACAAAAATTGAATCCCAACCAAACCCACTCACCAATAGTGCATCAACATGTTCAAAAAGATGCTCCTTACCATGCTCCTGGCCCATATTCATTTCTGCAACTGTGATCTTCTTCTTGTACCTCTTGTATTGTCCCCATAATACAACAGGTAAAAAAAACGCATTAAGAATATATTCAAATCTCCGACCATTTTTGCGAAGCGCAGACCTTCACATACTGAAACTTGTGAAGCAGTTTGCGAAACAAATCCCATCGTATCTACTATCGCAACCCAAAATGCCAAAACGCCATATACCTCTTTGCGATGCAATTCGCATCGCAAAGGTATCGCAAAGGTATCATTGCAAAGGTATCGCAAACAATCCTATTTGACTCAACAGAAAACTCACAAGCATGTGAATCTTTGCAGGAAAGAAATGAAGGAGAGGGAGGGTATTTACAAATGCTGCTTTGAGGCCGGGAATGCCACCTTGCCCTAGCTTGTGGGTGGTGTTTGGAACTAGTTTCACTTGTTCTGCTGCCTTGAGGAACTTCAATGGTGGATCACCAACCTCGTCCACCACTGATTAGCATTCAGCAAGCTTTAGCTCCAGTGCCTTCAGGTCACGGTCAGACCTCCCAAACTCTCTTGCCTTCTTGGCCTTGGCTAGCTGCTCTGTGATCTCCTTCAGCTGCCTTGTTGCTTTCAACTACACCTCAGACTGGTAGAAGGCATTCTAGATGTCTTCTAAGAACTGAAGCGGCCTCTCCAAGTTCCTGTACACATTCAGGTATCTCAGGTGAGCACGAATCTTCATCTTGTCATGGTATCTTGCCTGAGACATTGAATTGGAAATCTTGTCTGCAATCCACTGTGAATCAAGCTCTCTTCCATTTCGAAATGTTCCCTTGACCTGATTTATCACTCTCTTCTGCTCTGCCTTTGAGAGAGTGCCCCACTCAACTCCTCATGCAAAGTTGGTGGAGACAATGTGCCTAATGGTGCTCTTGGCCCTAGTGTATGCCAGCTCGGTTGGAATTCCCTCTTCTGCCAATGTTA
>Ga0209611_10002063_pt1 | contig 35144 bp, 38 predicted proteins | sample S1TSphgellanicum_3_FD_187693 | JGI IMG/M metagenome (GOLD analysis project Ga0209611, IMG submission 187693) | Host-associated microbial communities from peat moss isolated from Minnesota, USA - S1T2_Fc - Sphagnum magellanicum MG (SPAdes) (version 2) | ecosystem: Host-associated > Plants > Peat...
CATAAAACCCCACCCAAACCAAAACTTCAAACACCGACCTCACCAAAACCAGGAGATACCCGTAGTGCTAGTTCTAAAGAAGAAGGTATTGTAAAAAGTTCCCTGAAAATCATTTAATTCATTCGATCGCATGGATAAATGATGCTAGCAACTTGCAAGATGCTCACGAGCTTTGCTTCTAAAGCAACATTCACATAAAGCTTCATGAGGTTTTCTCAATCTTATTGGGTCATTCAAGACCTAAGCACGGGTGACTACAAAAAAGGAGTGTGGGACATACTTAAAGTTTAAGGTTTAGGGTTCTAGGACATATCCCCCCCTATTGGGTCATCCAAGACCTAAGAACAGCCGACTATAAAAAGGGAGTGGGACATAGTTAAAGTTTAGGGTTTAGGGTTCTAGGACACATTTTCCGCCTATTGGGTCATTCAAGACCTAAGAACAGCCGACAACAAAAAGGGAGTGGGAGATAGTTAAATTTTAGGGTTTGGGGTTTAGGGTTCCCTAAACCCTAAACCCTACCCCCCCCCAAGGAAAGGAATTCAAGAAGGGATATAGGGTTGGCACTCAAACGCGTGAAGCCCACTTGCATGGATTTCTCGCTCAAATTGCCTTTTGGAAGAAGTTTCTTTGTTGGGGGGTCTTCTAGGGCCACAGTGAACCAGCATCCACCAGCGCACCACGAAGGATGAACGGTAAGTGGTCAGGAAACAGTTTTCTGTTGGGTTCCAGTTCCCTAACTAACCATGGTGGTTAGCTCGGTTACTTTGTTTTTTACCACACCTATTAACAACCCCCAAGCAAGCAGGTTGTTAGTAGATAGGTAATAAAAACAGCCCTTTACCTATGTATAATCCATCTACTTAGCTAGAAGTTGCCTATTTTTCCTACCTATGTTCCAAAGGTTTCATCAAATTGTTTAAAATTTACTTGGGATTGGAACCATGGGTTCTACAACGGAACCCAAACAAAATGAATTAAGTAACTTGAATGGTTAGTTGTACAAGGGGAGGAGGTTGTATCAAATTTTCAAAGTAACCAGAATCTGGACCAGAGGTTCACTTCAAACGTTAGAACTAAACCCACTTGAAATGTTCAAAAAAGTGTAGGGTTAAGGCACTAGGACAAGGGCATTATGAAATGAAGGGCCAAGGGTGAGGCGGCCATTGAACACCGTCTTGCTTTTGGTAATGACCTTGTTTAAGTGCAGCCCTTACCCAACATAAGGATCGTGCCACAAAATTTAGATGGATGAGATGATTTACTTCAAATGGAAGATGATCCCTCCAAAAACAAAAAAAAGCCCTAAAAAAGCTGAAGATTCACAAACAAAACCCCGAATAATTTTTATTTTAGAGAGCTTCCCTAGCCTCACACTTGTATCCAAATTTCTTGAATAAATTCCTCACACTTCTTACTCCAAGGAGCTTTGTGAGATGGCAATTTGGGTGTAGGTGGGTAGGGCTAGCTTGGTGTTCCAAAAAGTGAAGAAAAAGAACAAGCTTTTCAGGCTACCAAGGCCCTCTTTTTCTTCAACCAACAACATACCTACCTACCAATTAAGGAAATGTTAGGGTGTGGTTGTGAGGGCAACCAAGTGTCATACTTGCTTGGCTCACCACCAGCATGTGAAGAAGGAAAAGGCTTGTGATTTCCTTTACACATGTGTGGGTATCATAGGCCTGGATTTTGATTATTTAATGGAAAAAACCTTATTGGGTCACTAGCTAGTGTAGAAGGTTTAAATGAATCCAGTTTTTTCTTTTTTAAAAAAAATTCTGGGACAAAGCAAGTAGGTACCAACAAGGGTTTCTTTTTTTGTTATCTTCAATTATATGGTTTTCTAAACTTTCAATTCATATGATTAATTATTAAAATGAAATTTGTTTGATAAAAATAAAAATAATTAGCTTCAATTCCCTTAAATATATTAAAATGAGATTCTTGAAAAGTTGATTTGAAAGATTATGCAAGAATTGATTAAAATAGACTATGTTAAATTTAAAATAATATAAAAATATTTTTTGAGATGTAAATTTTTAAAATTAATTTGATGTTATTTAAAAAACTTGAATAAGGTTTTGATGAAGATTTAATTTTTAAAACATCACAATGAAATTAAATTTTAATTGGTTAATTAGTTTATATTGTTGTTGCCTTTTATGTTATAAAAATTTATTATTGCCTTAAGATATAAGACATGCATGTATGATTTTAGCTTTTGTCAAGCATGTATAGGGCCAACGCAACTAGTTAAATTATTTTAGATTTAGAGAATTGTCACTTGTGGTTATTTGAAAAAAAACCAAATCAAAAGAACTATGTGTTGTGTGGTCATATCAAAAACCTAATAAGCCCATGGTTTTCATGAAAGAACTGACGACGATGAACTAGTGGTTTTATGGCCAGTTATTTGAATTTTTTTGCAAAATTTTGAGAACCATGGTTATATACCTCAACCAGGTTTTTTTTATTCTTTTGAGTAGTGCCATGGTTATGAATCCTAAAACCCACACTCATAACCACAACTCCGTTCCCATTTTTAATAACCACCCAAAACTCGTATAACTCCATAAGCACACACCCCCCTAATAATGTCTTTTTCATGATTAACTACTCGACTTAACAAACCCACTAAGCTCTAGCTAGATTAGCAATTATAAGTAACATCTTAGCCTAATGCAGAATTGATTCCACATCCACGAGCAATGGCATTACCAACCATTTCAGCTAATGGTTCGATATTAACTAGAGTTATAATAAACAAGATAATGGAAGAGCCATCACTTTTAAAGACATACGCCTAAAAACAAAGAAACATGGTGTATTGCATGTTTTGGATTTGAACATCATGTAGAGACCATATGGACATTCTTGTGAACAAATTAGTGAAATTTGAAAGGATTATTTGCAATTAATGTGCATCGTGGAACATGATTAGGGTTGAATTGTTCACGTCTAAAAAGTGCCACTTATATATCTCCAATACTTACAAAAAGGTGTTGGATATGGCTATATCATCATTTCAAAACATGTTATAGGGATTCCTGAACAACCCTAAACTTCACCAATTAATTTACCCTTCAACCGAACCATCTTCCTACATGGTGACTTATGAATCCCAACCAAGTGGGCATTGGGTTGATGCTCAAGTATCTAGATCAATAAAATCTCAAGTTTCAAGCATTCTTTTTTGCCATAGATGTGCTACTTCCTTGTTAAGTAGAAAGCCTAAACACAAAGAAAAGACCATGGTGCTATTGCATAATGTAGTAATATCTTGGCAAAGCTTCGACACAAACTATATTATTTTCAGAAATGTTGAAATTTTCAAAAATATAATATTTTTCAAATCAACAGAATTTTGTGAAGTAAATTAGAGAATCTTACAGAATATTCCGAAATATTTTGTTTTCGCCATAAAATCGTTGAAGTTAATTAATTATTCGATAGACATGTGTTGAAGCTGCCCTTGTATTAAACAATATTTGAAATCGGACATCTATTCTATAACATATAACAAATGAGCAAGAAGGAAGGGTTGTTGACTATTGATTGGACCATGGACACATTGTTGGAGCTCCAAAATGGTGCAAGAGTATATTCACAGAAAAGCAAGATATGGTCCCAGAAGTCGTATCATGGGCTCCAAATGTGCTATAGAAAAATGTGGCCCCTCCAACATGTTTTGCACCATTAGGTAGTGGGTGTTCAAACCTTTGCTTATCTTAACAAGGGGTGTATCGCATTGAGGACTTGCCATTTACATCTTTTAAAAAGAGTATCTTAAGGCAAAAGAAGAATTATGGAAACTCAAATATTTCACCATACAAAAATATAATCTTCCAAAAATCCTCTAAAAGAAACCAAAATCCTTCAAGATATTATAACTCTATAACTAAATGGAGGATATAATCTCCTCTCATTGTTTCCTTTCAAAGACATAAGACAAGGGTTGAAACCAATAAATGATTTAACTAGAATTGGGGAGGCAAAAAGAAACTACATTCTACCTCAGCACATTCAACACTTCGGCGTAGGATTTTAAAGATTCCATGTCAGGAAATAAAATGTTCTAAAACATTCTCTAGTTGAATCTCAAATTTCTGTTTGTTTGAAACACAATTTTTTTTGGGTGATATAATTAGTGTCAAGGCTGCCAAGGTACTGCAGTATTTGTACACAACAGAGCTTGGCGAACTTGCTCCTGTTAAGAGTGAAAGAATCCCAACACCATCCTGACATTCGTGGACTTTGAAGGTCCGAAATAAGCAAATCTGTAAACATTTTGGTGCATGTTCTAAGGAGTAGCAGTGTTTCAAACCTCAGGCACAGTGGAAGAAATTTTAGTGCAAGGGATGTCAGTATGGAGATTTCATGGTGACCAACTTCCAAAACTGATTTGACAAGAAAACAATCTCAATTCTGAACACATATGATACAAAATATGAAGTTAGCGAGATGTTCAATTTAAAAAGAACGCATATGATACAAAACATGAATTTGGCAAGATGTTCAGCGTCGGATAAGACGGCTTCTTTCCCGTTTCCGGAAACGCTCCAACATAATTTCATCTGTAGCAGCTTGCCTCCTGTTGCCCATGTCCCGCACACCCTCACCTGAAGGGTTTGCTGCCCCTCGCCCTGCCCCATGGCCATCCTTCTTGTCCTTGTAAAGCTCCGGATGCTCTGATCAAACACCACCAGCCAAAAGAACACACACATGAGCTCCAAACTACACCTGTGCCACCTACTAGTTATGAGTACATCCATCCACCTATCAAATCTATGTACAAAACTACCATTCAGTTGTTGGAACCATGCAAAAGTCATCAACTATCCTGAAACCACCACCCATCAGACCTGGTCACCAGATTGCTCATGCCTGAACATGATCAACCCAATGGCATAAGATTTCAGATGACCTCTAAATCAGCAAAAGATATATCGCTCACCACACACATCATCCTGCAGAAGATCTCACATCGGATTCTGAGTCAGACCAACATACCTCCACGGAGTTTTTCAGCATACTCCCGTCCTCGTTGGAAGTAGTCAGCACTGTAGCTGGATGGAATACTACTTGATTGTGACCGACCTCGCCCAACAAAAGGCCGCTTGTCTTGCAGCTGCTTCTTTGCGGCCTCTGTTTCTTCAATATTCTTAAGCTTATACCTGCATGTTCAAAACCAGACAGCATTGAGATCAAAGAATACAACTGATGACAATGTATGCAGACTCCTTTGAGGACGCACTCCAGCACACTGATAAGTTACAAAACAGCCACATCTAATTCAGTGTATGAACAGTGTATTCAGTGTATGAATATTTCAACAATAAACTTACTCAATAGGTAGCTGGACTTCGGCAATGCCAGTTGTCCACTGCGTGGAGCTTTCCTCAGCATTTCTTCTCCTCACCTACAAGAAGCATAATACAAAGGATCATGTGCTGAGCAAAAACCAATTGACAGAATACATCAGAGGAGGGGAAACAATAAGCCACTTATTAGTTCACAAGTCGCCTCTCTAGAAAGTCTATACTGATGAAGCAACTGTAAATGAATGATCAAAAAATTCAAGAGGGTGGCAGTCAGTCATACCTTCAGATGCTCTGGAATGATGTACAAGTCATCTTCTGCAGGCTTAATTTCCTCTGATGTCATGCCCAACTCCTGACCTCTCTTCTTTGCTAACTCCTGTTCTATGTACTTCAACCTGTCACAAATCATTTGACATGTTTTGAAACATGAAGTATGGCATTAGACAAACATGAATTGTTTAGTCAAAGGCTTCAGTTTGGTTTAAAAACAATTAGACTACCCCCTGACATCATGAATAGCTGCCATGACTACTACCCCCTGACTTCTTCAACTCCTGATGACAGAGGGTGTCAATAAGTATATAATAATCTGCCCAAAATTTTGAGCAAACCATCATATGCAGAATCTGCATCCAAAGTTTCTGTCACATTTCCAGAATCAATTGGGAAGACTACTTACTCAGTCACAATATTGGCTATCTCTGTAAAGACATACATAGATATCTCAACTTGGAAATCTGCAGATGAACCAAACATTGGAACCATCTAAACTGTACAAATGCAATTGCAATCTCAATCTCACATCCAGAGCTGAGAAAGGCAACATATGAGAAGAAACAGCAAATTTCATGAATTCTGCTTCCTCCATAGCATATCTTCAGTTTGGTTAGCACAAGAGAAATGAAGTTCTCTACTCTTGAAGTTTGATACATGTGCAAAGACAATTGTGAAAGAGAAAACGCACACGGGATGTTCGAGTCTGAAGAAATTAGGGCCTCAAAGGACAATGTGAAAGAGAATACGCATGGGAGGTTAGAGTCAAGAAATTAGGGTTCAAAGGACAATGTGAAAGAGAATATGCATGGCAGGTTAGAGTCAAGAAATTAGGGTCAAAAGTACATTTTAGGGGCTTCAACACTGACTGCAGTCTCTTGAGCCAAAAGTATGTTGCAGGAGAAGCTCTTTTCCTTACATGTTAGGGTCTTCAACAGTCACTGCCGTTTCTTGAGCAAAAGTGTCTTGCAGGACAAGCTCCTCCTTTTCTCCTTCCCCCTCTCCCTTGTCTGCAACTTTAGGAGCTTGACCTAAAGGTTGCGCCAGCTGATTGGCCACCATGCGCACCCGCCTTTCCCTCTGCTTCTGCAAAAATTTCACTTCTTCCATCGTCGATCTGATGAAAGGAGATTGTTCACCGCCACCCCCAAAATCACAAACCCTAAATTTTTTTTAAAAAAACAAAGGATGCATCCAGCCTTTTGCGATTTTAACACCGCGACACTCAAAATCAAAAGGGGAAAAACGAAGCCAAACCTAGAAGCAAAAAACTTAAGAGCTTTCCTCCACCCATCCATCCACCCACCTACCACAACTCCGTTTCTTCCAGAAAAAAAACCCCATATGATTCGATATTCTCTCTCACCTGAGCTCTTCTTCATCTTCAGCTCCGGAATTCTCAGGACTCTCGCTCCTTGTGCGCTTCCGAAAGCACTTTCTGTTGGCACCCATTGTCGAAACCCGCGATCTCTTGCGATTCCCACCGATCCAGATCCGACTTGCAACAACGTAAACAATGGTCTTCCGTAGAGAAACAGAACAGGAAGAATAAGCGGAGTGGAATTAGGGCATAGATCCTTCTTGGACAGAAAGCAGGTGACCAAATTTTAGGGCTTGGGGTATTTGTGATAATCCCTTAGGATTTAGGGTTTAAGGATTCATATTGAATTTTAGGTTCTTGGGACATTCCTTTGTTGGCTCGGCTCGGTTGGGCATAGATTTGTTGGCACTGCCTACCAACGCAAGGCAGGGATATTGTGTGGAATACCAAGCGTGAGGGATTGTTTGTGAGAGACAAAGTCTTCAACAGCGCTAGAAGTGTTGTGCTTGGACAGGAGCACAGACGGACTAAGCTTCTTCTTCTGTGCAAAAGTGGAATGGGTCGCAACGCCATTGGGTTCTCCAACTACCACATTGTGGATGCCTGCACGCGGCAATGGCGGAGGAAGAACAGGTTTGTTGGCATTCTGGCTAATTGTTGAATGAGATACACCTGTTGTTCCCATCTTCGCGGGGTCATTGCTCAAGGAGTTCTTGGACGGAACCGCTGCGCGCTTTAAGCAATTGGGTGTCGTAGGCGATGAGACACTGTTTGACGGCCTGCCAGAGGCTTTCTACGAGAGCTTGGGCGCTGCCCATTCCTAAGCGTGGGTACTGTCATGTCCACTGATTTGTTGAGGGACGGCCGTGTACACAAAGAAGCACGCTGAGGATTCTCACTTGCAGCAGCTGAAGTTGAAACAAAAGAGAACAAAGCTCCACGAGATTGGTTGGTAGTGGGTATAGAAGAAGGAATGGGAGTCACGGATGTGCGTGTTGATGAGCCCGACAAGCTCCAAAGCAAGATCATTTTTCCTGCTTTGTTTCTCGATTGCATTCGTACTATTCTTAGAAACCAACTTCGGAGCATCACGAGCATCACCGCTTACTTCCAGCAGGCACCGAGCTGCAACTTTGGCAGAAGATAACCTCAGAAAAATTTGCAAGGAAGGAGGAGGAGTCCAAAAGGTTGTTGATCGAGAACTACTACTACCATTGCTCCTCTTCTTCATCAACGAAGAAGACGATGCAGACACCCCTTTGGATCCCGTACCACTTGCTGCAGCAGTAGACTCTTCTCGCTTGCTCTATGGATCTTCATTCCCATACTTTCTTCAGGGAGAGACGATGCAGCAGATAAAAGAGCCTCAAGTTCCACGTCCGTTACCAACCGCTGATTGTTCAAATCCTCTTCCTCCTCTTCAAATGCTCCACCACCCTCTCCTCCATTCTCCATCACAAGCTCCTCCCCAACAAAACTGTCACTAAATGCCTGTGACATGATCATTGTGGCTTGTGACAGCAACAACTACGATGGGTATGAATCCATCCATCGTCAGACATCATTGGAGCAACTGTTGTTTCTTGCTGCAATGAAATCATGCCTAATAAATGTGAGAAAACCTTGTTGGACATGATGGTGAACATGTGTGTTAGTATACCGGTTACTTAGATGTTATGTTTGTACAGTTAGATAGGAATTTGTAAGGAAGCTTCAAAAATTGACTCAGTACATGTAGTGATGAATTTTGGCACAAACACACCTTAATGATGAAGGTGATTAGGTACTTCTATTTAATGGTGGCCAGAAAGCTCTAACTTTTGTAAGGACATCCCCAATGTATGTCCATTACATCTCGTTGCTGCAGTGAAGATGATAGATGTTGGTTAACTTGCTTGTCGGATAGCACATTGTTGCATGCCTCCAGTGAGCTATTTTATGAAGTTGTGTCAGTGACAGACAGGCTGTGAAGTGGAACTCTTCCTAGAACAGTGCATGCACATTTGGAGAGTTTCATGTTTGGCATTCCTTTTTAGCACATGAGAAGGATGATGGAAAAAGGAGGTTCTTAGAGAAGCTTGATAGGATCAAAGAGCCCAGGTGTTAGCCTCTCCAAGCCCAATCGTATGCATAGTGACACAATCAATGGCCATGGGCAACTATTGCCAAGCTATGTGAAGAAGACAAATTTCTTTCACTCCCTCCTGTGGCTTTAGTTGGAAGGATTTCTCCAAAGTTTCCAAGGTGCATGGATGGAAATGCATTATGGGTCGGAAGAACCTCAACAAATGTATGTTTGTGTGACATAATTACTACCCATGGTCTGAACTCTTGATGATGATCTAAAGATGTAGTTTCTTCTGGTTTGAAACAACTGGGTGTTGTCATGCAGTGGGATTGCACAAAATACTTTCACTGCTGGAATCTGAAGATATTAATATTTGCATGCATCCTGTGGAGGTGTTGGCCAATCTAGATCTTGTAGCTGAAGGTTGTTATAAACACTATCTTTTTCTGATCCATGCCTGTTAGAACAGAGTTTATGGCCTAATTCCCACCAATGTTGTAAGAATGTCCACCTATTTTGCTACGCCTTTAGCCAATGCCAAGATTCAAGAGAGTGAGGGGGTCCAGACTGCAGTAACAGTTTTTTAATTTGTTGATGGTAAATGATTGTGATGACAGAGGTGTAGATTGCCTATTTTTCTTACCCAAAATTGAACACTATTTTTTAGAATTGCAAGGAGTTATCCATGTACTTCTGATGTTTATAGTGATGGTATTGGAATGTTAACAGAAGCAAATCAGGAGAAGGTTGTTGAGGCAAGGGGCTTGGGCTCTCTTCTAAATCTCTTGCAAAGTTCTGAAGATGAAATCATCAGACAAGTGGCTACTGGCGCTGTAGCGAACTTGGCCACGAATTGTAAGGTTCCTCTGTTTGCTTATGAAGATTAAAGTCATAGTCCTTGTGCATATATCAAAATTTCAAGCTGGTGAAGATGGATCAGATTGGTTAGTGATTGGAGCTCTGATCTTGGGTTTTTGATACATTAGAAAAAAACCAATAGCTAATAATGGCACAAGGAAGAATTGCTCTGTTGGCACGAACTGATGACGTAGAGACCCACAGACTCTACAAATGGTGGCTGGAACCATTACCAATTTATGTAGAAATGGTAATTGTGTATCTCTGAGCAAGAGATCTTTTTACCCCTTTCTCTTTTTTCTTTTTTTTGTCCCTTTTTCAGTTTCTCCAAGAGGCATTGGTGAGCTAGTTTGAATGTGTAGGACTTTTGAGTTGTGATTAGGTTAAAGCTCATTCATTCTTCAATACCTTCTAAAGATGAATCACAATATGTGTGGGTCAGACAAGCTGCAAATAAATTTAAAAGAGGAACATGGTACGCGTGCATTGCTTGGCATGGTTTGTTCCCACCATCATCATGTGCTTGCCCAAGTTGCCTGAGGTATTGCAAACTTTGCAAAGTGTGAATCTCAAGGAGCTGCTCAAGGTAGGTTTCCTGTGATCACCTTGGTTTCCTATGCATGTGCAGAAAGTATTTAGGAAGGTATGCATTTTTAACAACTTATCATGTAGTTACTTGTGGGATGCAAAACCTGCAAGTTGATTAACTGATGGATCATTGGGGAATGTATTTGGATATCGGGTTGCAGGGTATAAACTGGGAGGTCGCTTCTTATTGAGGTGGTGTTTTGCTGTGGATTGTGGCCAATGCAAGCAATGATGCATCACCTATGTGGCACCGCATTGAGCTAGCCCTTTGCCATTTGGCACAGCATGGTGACTACCTACTTGTCTTTCAACCTATTGATCTTGAAATATTCATCTTGTACATGTTTGCATGATAGTCTTAGCAAATTAGGGTACATAATTCAGTTCAGTTATGTAAAAGGTCTTCTGTAGTGCTCTGACATCCAATATTAACTTTAGACCATCGTTGGATGTGTGCTGTGTCCTGCAGAGGTGAATGCAAAAGATTAGTGGCAGGAGGGGCTCTCTGGGAACTGGTCTGTATCTCATGGGAATGCTCACAAGAGGATATCCGCTACCTTGCCCAGTGCACACTGAACACCAGTGGGACCTTTCAATCCAAGTTGAAATGATTGCATTTGGTCTATTGAGTAATTATCCTCCCCCAAAATTCACAAAGGCCCAAGAGTCTCGGTCTCCTCAGCCTACATTGCTTGTTGGCAACATTTTGTTTGTGCGTTATTTCTGCTTTTGCCTGTGTTGTTGTGTAGCTGAAACTTCGAGTCTTTTTCGTTGTATATTTGGTGTAAGAAAAGCTCTTTCCTTCAGAAGCTTGTTGCAGCTTGAATGAGGATACTGTTGACTTTTTTGATTAGCAATGTCTCTGGAGTGCTAGCCAACATCACGTCTGAGTCTTCCCATTGCTTCCGGAAAGGCAACAGAAACTCAGGACGCAGATTGCGTATAATGGTTTGCCCAAGTTTTTGGGAAGATTATTATATGCTTATCTACACCCACTGTTGGGAGCTGATGAACTCAGTGGGTAGTCATGGCAGCTCGTCACTGCCGTTTGTGATGAAGGTGATGGTCTGTCACTTTGTGAGTGACTCTCATGAGGTTATCACTGTACTCATTGTCGTGTTACCTTTAATTGTTGTTGTGGAGATTTCTCTGCAACTTCATCGATCTATATTTGGTGTAAGAACAAAAACAAGAACAAGAGGCAGAGGAAGATCGAAAAAGAGACAAGATTGTGTTGTGAAGAGGAAGAGCTTCTGGCTATGATGAGGAGCTCATTAAAACTGTGGTTTGTTGTTGTTTCTGATGTTTAATTGTGGCTTGTAGTAGTAGTAGTAGTAGTAGTAGTAGTATTGGACTTGTTGTGATCAGATTTGTAGTCTTTGAGAATTGTCTTTCTTTGTTCTTGTTTCTTTTGCATTGATGCTGTAGTGGAGGACAGTCTTCTTAAGGCCTTTTTTAGATTGCCTTGAGACAGACATAGCTGTAACCAATTTCCTGATTTTCTTGTATGCAGAATTTGATGCAGAGTTTGGATCGCAAGGATCCATGTCTACATTCTTCAAAAATGAAATTGGTCCTTGGCCCCCTACAAGGAAGGGACTGACTAACTGAATAAATGACTAACTTCATGTTAAAATATAAATATTCATTATTATCCTTGCATGGGTAGGGCCCATGTGTTTTTGGTTCATTTCCATCTTTTAATGGGCTCATTTTGACTGATTTGCTTGTTTGGTTTATAGATAGGAATCACTCAGTTTGTCTTCATGTCCTGGCTTGTTATGTAATTTTGCAATAGATTGTTTAGGCAATTGTTTAGATTGAACAATAGGAGCAAAAAAATTAAATCATATCTATCCATCTTAAACGTACGTTTTCAAACCCTAAATGGGATTATGTACTATGGTGTGCAAGGTGGGATAATATATCCTACTTAACCTATGGACAAATGAGTAGGCAATGCACTTACTTGGCTACAAGGTCATATCCTCGAGCAAGTGGAACACCAAAGAGTTTCAATTGTTGATAGTTAGTTGCACATTTCACAGAGACTGAAAATGTTTTTTGTAGCTACAGTTCAGAGATGCATGAACACGTGTGAATGAAAATGTCATTGGGTAATGTCTAAAGCATGCAACAAATGGGCCCAGCATGGAGTCCCTCTTTTAGGTCTTTATTGATGAAAGTCTACATGATGGGTTTATGTTGCTCTAGAGCTTTTGTGAGGAATGCTGGCATTGTTTTCATATCAAGTGTATATGATCAGGAAGGTTATATTATGCTTTCAAGTGGGTGGAGTGAGTTTGATAGCAACTGCATTGACATTGTAGGAAATATTATGGGAAGGAAATTTGTGAATCCAATTAATCAACCCTACATTCAATAAGTGCACCCCCTTGCAATTGTAGCTGGTCAAGAAACCAAGATTTGTTTCAAGGGTTTCAACCTTGGACACTCTTATGGGACCAGGTATCTGTTACTAACACTTGGTAAATTTGAGTTGTCTTAGGTGAGGGTGTGGGTGGCAATGAGAAGACTGTCTGACATGTTGCCTTTGCCATTTTTTTAATAAACAAATGTGCAAATCTTTGGGCTGCTCCTTACAAAGAGGCATTGATTTTTTGGTTTTCTTTTTGTTCAGGTTACTTTGTGTATACCAAGGAAAGCATTTGTCACAAGGTTCTTCTTCTAGTCCGATGAAGAAACAAACAATGTTAGTGATGAAAGTGATGGAGAAAGTGATGAAATTGATGACTATGGTGATAACTTTGTGGATGATTGTGGTGTTGTGGCCACAACTAATAAAGTGGAATTTACAGTGGATCACACTTTCAGTCCCCTTGGGAAACATTCTAATGTTGTGGGTCAGTGTTTCATGGAGGTATATTTTCAAGTAGATGTAGATCATCAGTGTAAACATGTGAATCTTGAGAGTGATCTGAGTTTGCACATTTGAATTATTTTCATAGTGAGGGGAAGAATGGCATCTATGGACTTGATACGTTTTGTGTTTGAGTTGATTGTGACTTCAAAAGAGTTTTCTTCATATACATGATTATGATGACTACATGCAAAACAAAATCTTCGGGGAGGTAATTCAAAGCTAGTCATAATTGCAAGGAGCTCTGCAAGCTAGAAGAGGAAATTGAAGCAGCAACTTTACATGCAGCTGATATAGTGAAAAGAGAAAGAGTTGAATCTTGTGATGTTCTATTCTGTGGTGAGGTGGCACATGTTGTGGTGGAAGAAGATGTTGCATGCTTCTTACACGAACTAGGTTGGTATTCTCTTGACATGGTAGGTGATTTCATTTCTAGTTTCACATCTTTCCTTTCATGGGCTATCAAGGTATTGATGCTTGCACTGTTGTGGGATTATTCAATGTGGAATGATATTTTTGAAAGAAAATCTATTCATAACAACTACCAACAAATCTACACTGTGTGGTTCAAGGACCAAAAGTGCAAAATATTAATGAGAATTTGATCATGAGCTGGAGGGAGGAAACTTGAATCATGTGGATGGCTAAGACTTCTTGAGACTTGTCTCTTCAAATTTGGGTAATCTTTCTAGGAATACCTTTCATCACCCCTTCTTTTGTTTATCGCAGGTTCAAGCTTTTTGGTTGAAATGTCTATTAGTCTTCGTGGTTGAACATGATTAGTGCATGATTATATGAAAGGTGCTGGAAATGCCCTTTGAGAGAGCAGAGCCTGATTCTTTTTTCACCAAATTGCCCCATTGTTTGCAAGATGATATGAGTTTATTACATTAGGCAGTTCATAGGAAGTGCAAACCCAAAGTGGAACTTATGTTGGCATATGTGCATTCACCCCGCACAAAAGAAAGTGATGTTGGGTTGGAGACTTTCCTTAGAATAATGCAATTGAAATTGCAGTGGGGCAACTTATTCAAGCCAAACATGGCTAGGCCAACAGACTTGACACCTTTGCACATTGCAGTTAACATGAAAGGTGTTGAGGATATGGTCGATGCCCTCATAAGTGACCCCTGTCAAGTCTTACAATGTGACCCAAATGACCCAAATTGTGTACCAATGAGCTACATTACTGGATTTAATTGATATTGTGAAGATAACACATTCCTCATTTGGTGGTGCCTATAAGGTTGGGTTGCATTGGGTCAACAAGCAAGATGAGTTTGGCACTTGAAGGACGAAATGACAAGTTTGTAAGGTTGGTGAACGTTAAACTTTCTCTCCTTGATAGTCTAAGAGGAAATGTGGCTATCAATAACTTGGGGGATTCTTTTGCTCACATTCTAGATGGAAAGTTCCATGAAGCTACTTCAACATCAACTTTCTCTCCTTGATAGTCCAAGACGAAATGTGGCTATCAATAACTTGGGGGATTCTGTTGCTCACATTCTGAATGGAAAGTTCCATGAAGCTACTTCAAGGTCAATTTCAAACTTGCCAGCTACTATGGACTTGCCATTGTGGCAAGATCGTTGGATTCATTTGGGTTCATAAAGGCACTTTCAAATAACCATGATGAAGCAGATTGCATGCTGGATATGGGATTCGAACCTCAGATCCACAAGATTGTGAATGAAATTCCAAATCAAAGACAGACTTTCATATACACAACTACATGGCCAAAGGAAGTGCACAAAATTGTTGGTGACTTGCTAATTGATCATGTGCAGGTCAATATTGGTAACACATATGAAATAGCTGCCAACAAGACAATTACTGAGGTAATAATGATGCATGCATCTAAGAAGTCAGGAAACACCACATGCCATCTACTATTAACCACAATGCTCTTATTCTGGAAGTTTGTTTATGAAGCCTTCAAAAATGGTTTTTGCATTTAAGTCATTCATTCACAAATACGTACAGAATTGGATTTATTCTACATGCATATAGGATAGAAAAGGTTTTTTTGGATGTTTTGAGGTTTTTTTTTGAGGAAGTTTTTTGAAAAAGTGTTATATTTGAGGATTTTTTTTGTATGGAACTCACAAAGGTTGTTTGGAGCCTTTTTTGCATTGTCATGGATTTGTTTGATATGGTATTTGTTGGTAATAGGTTGTGGAAGTAATACTACCTAATGAAAAGTAGTGAAAAATGGAGCAGATTTTGTGCTCACAAAAGCAAGGTGCTAAGATTATCATCTTTTGCTAACATGTGCAAAGTGCACATGCGACATGTGAGGTGAGTTCTTTTTCTAGCCATAAAAAAAAGTGAAAGAGGATTGATTAGAAAGAGTTGACTGGAGTATTGATGATGTTGTAGTGAAAATGTAAGGTGCTTGTTTTGAAAGAAAAGTCATGAATGCTATGGAAGTTGGAATATTGGCAATTCTTCATACAAATGTTTTTGAGTAGAAATTGTTGATTGTGATGGTTTTCAAACCATAATTTTGGTGATTTCATAATCTTTTGCACCACATTATTTTGACAATATTCATGTAGGGAAGTAAATTGGGATCAATAATTTTAGTTGTGGTGATAGTCCATATGTCATTCAAATTAGTTCATTAAATATTAAAATCATGGAAATTCATGATTTTCCTATTTAGATTATGTTCATGCATCATGATTCAATTGTAAAATTTGTAATTCATAAGTTGTAGCATTCTATTACGTGTATTGTTGTTGTGGTTGTCCAAGTTCATCGTCCTATGAACCAAAAGTATGAGTTTTTGTTGTTGATGGAACCAAACCTAAAAGCATTAAAACTATTTCCTTTTAGAAAAAAAATTCTTTTTCTTAAAAGGAGTTGTTAGATTTATTTTCAATAGGTGCACCTATGATTATTCTTCTATTTAGAACATGTCATCAATCATTTATGGTGAAGTGAAGTTGATTTCAATCTTGAACTCTATCATCATCATTTTAGTACCAAATAAAGATGTTCAAGAGCATAGGTGGAGGTTGTTCACAAGGCTTTAATCATTGGTACAACCTTTCAAACTAATTTGGAGGTAATTTGAAACAATTTCCTCTCTCTTTTGTTTTTCATTTAACCATTTGTGTTCAAACCTTATGCATGATTTGTGATAATTTTGCATTAAGTTATGAACGTTGGAAGATTCATTTTAATGTTGACATTTGAGAATGTGATGTGTGAACAAATTTTCGAAGTGTTCATTATCACTTCTTCAAGTATGGCACCATTTGAAGCAATTTGCAAAGCTTGTGATTTTTTGAATTTGAAACTATTGCCAAACTTTTCCAACTATTACAATAGTACACTATAACAAAACTTGTTTTTTGTGCTATTTTTTGTGACTAAATTTCATTAAAAAATGCACCCTAGACAAGGTGAAGATATAGTTAGAAATTATTAGACAAGCGATGGATAATGCTAGTTGATATGGAGGTGTCATGGTTCTATTAATTAAATTAATTGATAGTGCTAGCTGATGTCGAGGTGTCATGGTTATATTAATTAAACCAACTAATAGTGCTAGCTGATGTGGGGGACATGTGTCATGGTTATACTAAATGGTCTAATAATGTCTAGGGATGTGGGATTACATTTGTCATGTCTGTTGTGATTAAATGTAGTAACAATGTTAAATGATGTGGATGTACATGTGTCATGTCTTTTATGATTAGAATGACTATTTTTTTTGCTGATGTGGATGTCATTTGTAATGTCTAATGTGAAACTTTATGTGTATGTTTTGCCTATCTATTATGTTAGGTTTTAGTTTGTCTAATTTAACTACATTGAGTGTACACATGGCTTACATCTAACAACTTAGATTACCCATTTAATTGTTGACACGCCTACTAGATTTTGGGTGCCAATTTAGGGTTGAAAGTTTAGGGCATACATATAATATGCAAGTATGTTGTTGTGTGTGAGTTGTGTATGTGGGATTAATACACACAACTCACAACTTTGAGGGGGACACTTAGTGTAAAGTTTGAGATCTACATGTGTCAAATGACCATTTTTAAAGGGGGTATCATATAATTGTCCAACCTATTTTTTATCACTTTATTATTATCTAAATTATTAATATATACATATTAAAGTCAACCTATATTAATTATAATCCACTATTTTAGTTTTTTACATTCCTTATATTATAATTAAATTGATTGTTTGAATAAAATGTACCCTATTTTTTAACTAATTAATTTGTAGTTTTTACCCAACAACCAATATTGCACCTTATATTTTTATTCATGTATTTTTTCTTTTTTTTACTATTGTCCTTTTCAAGTTCACAACATTTACACAACAAATGCAGATCACACACAAACATGAAGTATAGTCAAACAAGATGGTAAAACTAACTATGGACAAATCGACACACTAATTACATATACATTTTGCATAGAACTAAAAGTGCACACAAAATCATACAAACAATCAAATGTGCACAATTATCAATCGATTCAAAATCTTCATTGCAGTTTGAAGGTGTACAAAGTTTGACAATCAAAATGTTGGAACAAAAACATAACTACCTCATATACACATACTTACATCATACAAGTTAGCTTCCAAGGCCACAAAATTATGTATCCAATTGCATCCACCACATATTTGAACAAAAGGTCATGGTTAGTTTTTGGAAATGGCATGATGCACTAGCCACTACAATTGAACTCACCACTATAGATAAATAGTCTATTGCCATGGGCGTATTATAATCGACAACTCCCGCACCGCCAAATTTCACAAAGTTGCCAAATGTACACATCTTACATTTAGCTTCAATCATGAGGATGATCATTTCATTTGCCTTGTATTAGAAAACAACAAAGTTTCAAGTTAATGCCACTAGATTGTTATATAACATACAATCACATGAACCCAAAGCCTTTGAATTTAATCTAGCAATTGAAACATGTTTAAATAATCTATGACCAAAATAGCTCCAACATACATCACACCAAAGTCATCCCTCACCAAATGGAAGTTGGTGTAAGTACAAGTTAGTAGATCAACAATATGTAAATTTGAGACCCATGAACAATAAGCCATTATACTTGGATCAAACAAAATGAAAAATGGCCAACCTTCGGATGTGTTTTTTGAGCCACCAAAATAGAAGCCTCCTTTGTAGATGACCTTGAAAATTTGTTGCATGTAGACCCCAAAATGGCCAATGGCCCTTTGATTCAAAATTTGCACCCTTGCCTTCTAGCCACTAACTTTTCCACCCTTTTTGATCTGCAATATTTAAACTGCATATTAATTGAGTACTAAAGTTTAGATAAGCTTACATATCAATTTTACTATCATATATCACAATATAATTCAAGAACATTATTATTTGAAACAAAAAAATGTCTAGGTTTGAAGTTTGTTGCCAATCACCCAAGTCATAAGCAACCATGTGCATAAGTCCTTAGGGTTTTCCAATGCGGGTTTTGTTTGTTCACACACTTTTGCCCATGGTGGTGTGAACCAACATGGCCTATGGTACTAGGAGCATTAGAAAGCCCAAGCAACCAAGGCCATAATGATCCCAAAATATATTTCTTTTTTACCTCACTATTGAATGGATGAGGCATGATATTTAAAAAAGGCACATTCCCCATACATTTGTAGGGGCAATCATCTATGAACAGAATATTGTGATGAAAAAACTCTCTGAAGTGAAGGTTTATCTCATCAAACACCTTGTTCATGTTCTTCAAAGCTAATGCCCGACTATTATTGTGTGGATGGCAAACCTAAATTTGGTCACATTTCTCATTTCCCCACACAAAAATAGGTTTAATTTTTGACCTTTCTCCCAATAGTAAATTAACCATCAGGATCAAATTCGGCTTTGTTGTTGATGACCAAATTCCAATGTTGAACCTTGAAGAACACAAGCTTAGGAACTCATAATAACCAGGGCCTAGGCTAACCATCTTATACCCACATCACACTGGTACAGACAACAATTTCCAGCTCTTGGGAGTGAAAACATGTTATGCATCACACAACAACCCATTGACATCTAAAACCAACATGTAATGTATTGAACTAATGGATGTCTTGGTTGGAGAAGGAACACATCCACCTATTTCTACCTCCAAGCTCACCTCTTTTGTAGCAAATGTATTATGAGTTGTTATGTCTGAAACACCTTGAATGCACCTTTGAGGAGTTGTGGAAACCTTGCCACCATCCTCCACTCCCTTCCCACGTGTTTGTGACCATGTGAGCACCTCATATTCATTATACTTCACATGGTCATCTTTAGATGATAGACTAGATGTATATAACAATTTATCCTCCAACTCCTTATTACCTGCAATTTCACTTGTGGGAAAAGTTAAAGTAGAATATTGAGTTGAAGGCTCATAGTATATCCCTTGTCCCCACCATGGATGTGAGTTCTTTAGTTGTCTTTTGCATTTTTCATAGTTGCACTCAATTCCATCAAGGCGAACCTCTATTTCACTTATATTAAGTTGCCCAAAATTGTTTGATTTGACATCTGCACCATGCTCTTCTTAGAAGCCACACCCATTGTTCAAACATACCATTTAGGATCAACATACATATCAATAGATATATTATTAAAGCAACTTTTAATCAACTAGACCTTTGCCATGACTTTCCAATATGTTTAGATTTTTAAAATATATATATAACTAAGGTTTAGGCAAGCCATCTATACATGTTCAAAGTGATTTACTTCCTGACATAATACATAATGTTTTGAGATTTATTTTTTGTTTTGTTTTGTTTTTTGTGTTTTGAGTATGGTGATTTGTTTTTTAGGATGATGAAAGAGTTCAACTTTGGTGAATTTGTAATGGTAATCTGATTATTTGCCAAGATTATAATTTGCATATGGTGAAAGGAGCACCACTGTGATAACATGATGGCAGGGGATGAGCTACTTTGTGTAGAACTAGGAGGTTTGCAAACCCATGGTTTAGGGTTTATGGAACATGAGCTAGAAGTGCAAATTAGAGCATTGCATGGAGTTGTTGGGAATGCCATCACTAAAGGCCATCACATTGTGGTGGGTACATGCTACACAACTATATCAGGCAACTTTGTATGCTCTAAGCTCGTCATAGCAAACCAAGTGTCATTTTTTATAACGACATAATATTTGACATCAACTTTGTATTGATGGGCTTGTGATGCACCCATGGTCAAGCAATCTTCAACAATTGATCAATAACCATACATAGAGAGCTTGTAATTTCATCCAACAATCCAATTGGAAGAATTCAGCACACTGTTGTGAATGGCACCAACACTATTATACACAATTTTCCTACCTACTTGCCACAATACACTAGTAAGCTTGTAACTTGCATTGGGTATGGATTTGTCCAGTTTCCACCATAATGGTTCTTGTGATGAACAAGGCTTTTGGTGGAATCGTGTAATTTAACAAATAAGAAAATACTTCTCACAAAATGGATCTGCCAAGATCTTTCTTTCAAAATTTATTCAAATCAATCTCAAGGTCACCTATGATGGATATTTCACCAATGGTTTTGAAACTTGTTATATAAAATTGGTTAGTTGTTGAACACATTCTGTTCCTAGAAGCTCATGCTCCAGGTTGATGAGCAACTAAATGTGATAAAATTACATTTTACTTGTGCATGGATTGCCTGTAGGTGGGTGAAAGATGTGGTCATTGTCAAAGAGATGGTGAAGTTTGTGGAGTTGAATACAATTAAAATTTCCCATGATTTTCAAATGGGAGCAATCCAAATCTTGCAGAGAAAAATTATATTAGATAGTTATGGTGATGTAATATCAATAACTAAAAAGAGACTTAGATAAAAGTCTACAAGTCCTATCTAGCACCTTGAAAATTCCCACCATATGAACTGTTGTAACCAAAAAGAAAGGTGTAGAAAGAAGAATATCTTCTCCATGAGTAACTCATAGTAGAAACACAAACTCTTGGAAATCTAAAACACCATTAATTCCAACAACTTACATTGCCGAGACTACGAACCCATTTTTAGTGTTAATTTAGATACTTAGATTTAGTCAATGTTTTATGTGTGAATTACCAATTGGTACACACATGATGATCTCTCCCTAACTTGTCATAATGGCAGCAAACAATTTGGATCATGTAAAGAACCATACATTAAAAGTTTAAAATCTACTGAGGTATAGCTTGAGGTCAGAACCCTACATGTTTGGTCAGTCCATGTGAGTTGCTAACCCATCTCCAACAAATGCAACAATGTAAAAAAAACATTAAGTTCCTTATTTGATAAACCCTAATTTCATAGACATTTTGATCTCAATGTCCAAACCCAAGTATGAGTGACATATACTAGGTTGATTTATAACCACTAAGGAAAGACAAATTTTTGTGCTTATATGGATTCCATATATATTTCTATTAACTTCCCACTTCTATTCACATTTCTTTCATTCTGCCCAACCCAAGGACCAACTAAAGCTTTTTGTGTTCATTTAGATACTTGACTTACAACATGGATTAAATAAAGACTCAACAAATATTCGTATTCAAAATGCATATTGATCCTCTACGTGCCCTTTTTTCTACAGCTCGGACTTCTTCCCTTTCGTCATCAATCCTTAACATCAACCCCTTATTAAATTTATTGCTACCAAGGATATATTGCTTACCATAGAATAATCATTAGTGCAGCAGAAATCTAATACAACAACTACTAATCACGACAAGTAAAACCTACCATCTCTTGAAACTAACCATGAAAAAAGAAAAACCTACTTACATTGCTTCCAAATTTTCCTTCTTATCATGCCTTCCACCATCCTACTCTTCAAGCCTCCATTCAATGTCACAACTTCCTCAACCATCCATAGTTTGGAGTCAATCAATTCTACATAATACATGAACAAACAAGACTTCCTACCCATCCTCATAAGTTTTTTTGAAATAGGTATTGTTGTAGATGTCTTAGAGAAACAAATAATGACGGAATAATTTTTGCCGTTAACATGCAAAAAGTTAATGGCCATTGAAAACAAAAATTAAAACCATAAAAACTTGCTATGTTCACACAAGAATATTATCTAATTCCCTTCCTATTAGGTCACATTGTAACTAGATCATGAACAACCTATTAGTATTCAATAGTTAGGCAAATTTTGTAACCTTATTCACAACAAGTCAAATAATTGCAAATCGATTTTTGGCAAGCCAACATTTATTGTCAAGATTGTTACAATTGGTCAAAGTTTCTTGGAGGTTGTAACTATTGTAGCAATGGAATAAGTAGTCAAGGACTTTTGAGGGGTTCTTTAAGCTATGTAGAACTGGAATTTTGTACATGTTTTTCCTACAATGAAACTACTACTTGATAAAATTCTCTTTGTGCATGTGTAGTGTAAGTGTGGGATGCACTTACAATACTTCCATGCAAATTTTGTATGGAGCCGAACGGAAAACGATTGTTAGATTGAGTCATTGTAGTATAATCGAGAGGGGCATCAATTCTTTAGGGTGGAACAAAAATATTGTTCATTGCAAATTTCTACAATTTTTTGGATGGAGGATATTATGTATGAAAATTTTAAAGTAACAATAAAATTGTTTTGAATGGGAAATATCCTTAAGCATAAAAAAATACATGATAATTCCATAAGGTGGAACACATGCAAATTTTGTGGAGCATGTATTCTAATTGTATAATATGAATTGGGCATTTTGGCCAAGACAACACATACATATTCCTTGAATGAAATTGTTGTATTAAATACACCATTTCATGGAGAAAATTATGACATTGATACATAACACCTATATACAACTTTTGCTAGGTGTATTGGCTCAATCTAATCATACACAATGCATTAGCAATGTTTTTTGGGTCAATTTCTTTGATGTAGTCAAAGTGGTGATGATCCACATGAATATTTAGCCAAATTTGGTTACATGTTAAATATGAAAGAAAATTTTCACCTTTCTATATTTTTTGCTACATATTTGAACAAAATATAGAAATATGGCTTTTTTCAAAAAATAGGCCAAATTTTGGCTATTGAGAATCTCAAAAAACATTGGATTTTAACAATTTTATTTTTTAATGTTTCTTTTTGGCCATATGTAACCAACAAAAAAAAGGTTGTCAACTAAAAGGTGTACATCTAGATTGAATCTTTAAAATTTTCCAAGCATGACAAAACATGTTTTTTTTGTTGGGTCTATGATATTTTCTTTATGTGTTCAAAACAATTTGTACTAGTGTGTTATAAAGCCTTTGAGTGAAAAATTTAATGTGCAAGTGACATAATGATCAACTTGTTGGCTTTTGGGTGGTATTTGTTTTATTCCCTCATGAATATTATGAAAAAATTACTTAAGTTAATAAGAGGTTTCATGTGTTTAAGATCTTGACTTACAAATAATATTTTTCTCAATTGATGAATATATAAGGTACAAGTTTTTGTGAATCCCATTACAATTTATTTTTCTTATTTGTGGCTTCCATTTTGTAAGCAATCCATGGGCATTCTAGAATAGATAAACCAAATACAAATACCCAAAAATGTTTAATGTGCATCGTCATAAGAAACAATGGTGAGAATAAGAGTAAATTGTTAAGTTGCTGTCTTTAGAAGATGAACTATTATGAGCTTGTAGGTTGATGTGATTTAGAAGATAATTGTAATATTTGCTTCAATTAATTGGGGATGTGGTTTTTAAGCTAGTGATGGGAGCAAGCACCCAAAGAGATTGTTTTTAAGTAAATAACCTACGTGAAAATATAGCTAACAAGGTCCAATGAAGTTGATCTCCTAATGTATTCATAATTTTCACATCACATCAAAATCGTCTCTTTCATTCTCAAGATGATGCTTCTGTCCACTCATCAAACATGTGACCTTAGAAACTATGATACTAAAAGGAAAGTATTGCCATGTATTTGATACCTACACATTCAAGGAACCAAACTCTTGTGCATGTACTGTGATCTTTCATTCTTTGTGATATAATGTTTGGACCATCATGAACATTTTGTAGCCTTCCAATCATTTAACCTTCAAGTTCGCTGCCTTATGCATTGCCTATTCTTATCTAAGATGGAGCATGACCAAACCAACAAGCTCAACAAACATGGCACATGTTCAAATCACAAGCAAGTCCAACATATCACATATCAAAATTGTTAAGGAAATTAATTTGAGTTCACACCTTCCAATTCTGAACATTGAAACTTGACTCCATACATGCACACAAGCATATATGATATCATAGTTCTACATATCACACAAAGATTTGACATTTGATCATTCGTATTGAAGTAAGATCATTTTCAATATCAAATCCAAGACCTTAAAATAACTTATGCCTCATTTATTTGATCAATTGAACATGTTCTTTTGTTAACGGTTTGTGTGAGGTCAAAGTATTTGACAACTAACATCATTAATTATTATTTGTTCATTAGCCAGGTATTGATTCAATTGGCATGCATACAAGTCATCTTTTTCCTTTCATCAAACTATTGTGATACAATAGACAATTCAAATGTGATTGACAAACAATTGGAGAACCTTTACATAGATTGGCTTGGTTCCATGTACATTACTTATTTTCAAAACAAGGACCATTTAGAGCTGTAATTGGTGCAAACTTTCACATGGATCACAAATGTACAATCAAGAATAACCATGTTAAGCTTATAGGTGCACTACTTCAAACCCATGTTTTCACCAAGCCCACCCATAATCCACAAAACTACCAACAAAGAGGATCAACCTAATCCAATTCCAATAAGTCTGTCCATGAAATTCAGAGCCTGTAATAGCCAAGCACACAATGAAGCTGAATTCTTTTCATCTCCTTGGAGGTAATAGTTCTTGACCCCAAGAGCAAACATCAAACTTTGCCCGAAGAGGCTTCTTTTTGAATCTTGACCATAAATTGCACTTAGAAGACTAACAGGCATACTACCAACAAATGGCTCGCGACATGACATGTGCAAGCAGCTAGTCTATTTCCTAGCATGATAAAAAGATCATCTCTCTCTCTCACACACACATCTCAAAGACTAAAACACTATCATTGCCAACACTTATTTCTCAATATGTTGTTTTTGTCTACCTCCTCTCACTAATTGCCAAGTTGCTCATTGTGCCTGTAGTGTGTCCAAGGTGTAAAGCAAATCCTCATGGAGCTTAAAGATAGAATGCTTGTGCTGATATTGTAACCTTCATCGCCCTTTGCCACCAACTTCACCAACCTCACAAAGCTTTAAAGCATTCAAAACACACACCAGCTCACATAGGTTGCTCAATCACTTTCAACACACTAAAAGCTCACAGACAGTTTGGCACCCTCAAGAAACTCAAAAGGTTCCTGGAAATTCATCTCAATCTGCTCTTGCAACTTTTGCTACAGTTTTGAGATTTCACACTAAATGAACTAATTTCACCATCATGTCCCATATTGAGCAAAACCAAAAGCCACACATCATTAACACATCATTAACACATCCTTTATTGGCTCAAGTAGAATTTTATACATGTAAAGCAGACATTTCCAGAGAACATATAAGAGTTCACAAATATTGATCTAGAGGTCTTCCTGCAAAATTCCACTACACAACTACAGGGATCCACCCCATACCCCAGCCAGCTTCATGAGACTGCTACTCCAGAGCTGCACATCAATCAGTTCCCCACACTTCCTTTTTGAAAGAGAGCCCAGTAAAAAGTAGGGTCTCCTCTGCAAGTTTTCTTCAACTCTCTGAGAAAGAAGAATGGACACTAAAGCCCAAACCAAGGACAGCCACAAAAAAAGGGGCTATCTCTTGTTGCTATCTGTGTCCAAATGCTGTTGCTACTCTAAACAAAAACAACAGAATCTGACTACTGAGCAGAGACAGCAGATGCCTGCATCCTCTTTTCCATTAGCAGCAAGTTGGTATGTTCCTACACTGATCAGCTGTACTGGTATACAACCAGAGAGATGTAAGAGATAGAACTACATTCAACAGATCTGCAGACAGATTTGGCAGATTGTTGTGTAAGAGGAGGGGAGAGCAGTGTTAACAGCCTAAGATGCCCGAAGGACCCCTTGGAATTGACAAGTAAACTGAGGACAAAACTGGAAAGGTACTATAGCGGATGCATCCTTGGGGGACGAGAACACATCCCCCATGAGGAAGGATAACAGAAATAGAATGAGAGTAAGGGGTTGCCTATCTTTGAAGGATGAAGCCGGATTAAACCGAAGCCCCATGTCACTGGTAATGCAGAAACTCACTGACTGAGAACAGGATCTGATGCTGGACATCTCTATATGTCTACTTTACAATCCTTGGCTACAGAGTAAGAAAAGAGTTCATGCTCTAGGAAATTCAGGGGATGTTAGTGGGTCATGCTAGGCTGCTACTTCTCCATGACAAAAACGGAGACCCAGCATAGAAGAAGAAAATAGACAAAGAGCTTTTCACCAAGTTTTCAGAGGAAAAAACACCTAAGAACTCGGGGAGAGCAGAGGAAGGATCTGTCAGTGTTGGAATCTCTAGCCAAACTAGCTGCAAGAGCTATAATTCCAGAAGATAGAGGGGGATGCAGAGGGAATGGGTGAAGAACTGGAAAGAGAAGGGGGAACTAAAAACAAAAGATGATCGTGACAAGTTAGTCACCAAATGAAGAACACCTAGGAATATCTGGGCAGCGGATTAAATGTGCAGTGAGACCATGTGCATTGAGGTTAAGGTTTGCAGACTTGTTCAGCTCTTACAGCTATGCTATGAAGCAGGTTTAGGGTAAGGGGAAAAGCATTTGACAATGAATTTCAGAATGGACCAGGAAAGAAAAAGGCAGGGATTGGCAGGGTATGTTCAAAGGAGGCTTTGCTAGCCTGATGATGTGTAGGAGCTGACATAGAGACGAGCTGCAAAGTCTATAGCTCGGTTGTCACCCCCAATTGCATGCAAGGAGACAGGCACACTTGAGAATTGGCGTAGAGTCAAAGGAAAGACCGTCGGTTCAACTACTGCATCACTTGCCAGGTGGTCTGTGCATCCAGGAATTTCTGCTGCACCATCTGTGAAAACCCTTCCAGCCAGCCTCTCCTCCACCTCCCGGATTATATCCTCATAACTCTCTTGCTCTGGGCTGGAGCTTGAACTATCAGTTGGGTTCACAAGCGTAGCTATGTCTGCAACTGTCCTCTGTGGCCTTCCATTTCTACTTTGGTTGGCCCGTCTTTGTGGAATGTTCTTAGAGGACGAGATATCAAGGACAAGTGTCCCTGTTGCTTCAAACCATTCAGCTGTCACCCCTTCAATGTCCTCATAGTAAATGCGCCGCTCCATCTGCAGAGGTTTACGCCCCTAGTTAGAGACGATAAAAAAGAAGGACAAAGTTTGAAGGAACCAATCTTACAATGACATAGGTCACACACATTAGATATTTGTACATAAAGAAATGCCTATCATCTATCAAAACATCAACAAGCTATTAAAAATGTTGAGAAGAGTATGGGACCATGACGTACAGCGAACTTGCAGATATATAGAGACATGAACTTTGGGCCTAATGCTAGCACCCGTGCATCAGACAGCAGGCCCTGCAAAACAAAACATGGAACCAACATAAGAACAGACAACACCAAGAGGAAAGATAAGTAAGAAATTCCAATCCCAGAGGAGCAGAAGGATTTAAGGCAGAGCCAGCATACCTGTTTGTTCTTCTTCAACAAGGTCCAGATGTTGAGCTTAATACTTGCTTCCTTCACACTTCGACTTGTCATTCTCCTCTCATTACATCGTGCAGTAAGTGTCATAAGCTCTGAACTTCCAGGAAGTTTGTGCTTCATTGCTGCAAATGCCAGTGCCTGTTTGCTAACTGGCATGCTATTTGCTCCCCTTTCTGACAAAGTATTGGTGAACACTAGTGACTTGCTCTCCTCAGCACTTGGAACTCCTACTGCTTGATTACCCTTGACTGATGGCATGAACGCCTCCCTGCTGCTTGATGCCTCTTCAGCTTCAAGAGCTGCTGCTAGTGTGCGATGCACAATTATATCTGGGTACCGGTGCAATGGTGAGGTGAAATGAGTGTAAAGGGGGATTGCATGAGCATAATGAGCCCAGTCCTCTTTGTCTTTAAACTCCCCAGAACAAAAATATTTCGCTGACTGCATTGGCTTTGAGGCATATTGCATCAGAATGCTGTACAAGACCGGATCATGCTTGACACTTTCTTGCATCTTCATCAGTGAGGTATGCAAGGTTCCTGCTGAAGTCGAATCAAGATCAAAACCAATCTTACTGCAGAAGTCTTCAAACTCCTTGAGCTTGCGGAGGCTTGGTTCAGGATGTCGCCGAAGCAGTGCACTATCAGGGAAAGCATTCGAGATAACGCGAGCCACAGTCATATTGGCTAGGAGCAGGAATTCTTTAACAACAAGATTGGAATCCCTGGTATTGTACATTGTGCTTTCATAAGGAGTACCGTCTTCCTCAAGTGTAAACACAAGTTTCGTGTGGTCTAGCTTCAGAGCCCCTCCCTGAAAGCGACTGGCTCTCCTATTCTGTGCAATTCTATGCAGAGAACGTACGTCCTTCACTAAATCTGTCCACTTGTGACCTCCATAAACCTCTGGTAGCCCTGTCTCAAAACCCAAAATATCTTCACAGGGCTCAATGCCCTCTGAGTCATGACAGGCCTCCTCCATCATACTTTGCACATGTCCATATGTGAGCTTGGCACATGAACGGACAACTGTGCGTCCAATCCACTCATTAGTGATGTCACCCACAGAATTCATGTCCCACATGACAGAGAAGGCCAACCTATCAACAGCTGGGTTGAGGGAACAGAGATCTTCACATAAAAGACGAGGTAGCATGGGCAGCATGTGCTGAATAAAGGAGACACTTGTTGACCTGGTTTGAACTTCCTGGTCAAGTGCAGTTTGAGGTTGAACAAAGTACGAAACATCAGTAACATGGATGCCAACTCTAACTGCACCATCAGGGAAGGATTCGATCGATAGCGCATGAGCACAACCTTGTGCTGTTGAGTGATCAACTGAAAAGATACGAAGGTGAAGCAAGTTCTTTCTTCTCTTCATCTCTGAGACAGGTATTTTCCATGGCACCTTTGGAAGGCATGCCAGTGCACCAGTAGAGAAATTTCCACTACTTATTGCATGTTCATGCAGTATTGCTTTCTGTTGGGCATCTAACTCCCCACCTTGGCCCAAGGTCTGCTTTATGACTGCAACTGGAAAGTAACTATCTGTCCGCCATCCATCCACTCGAGCAGCCAGAAGCTCACTAGAAACTGTTGGATCATTGTCCTTCAGCCGCTGACGTAAGTTATTAGGAAGGCTAGCCGGAAACACTATCATTTTCGGCCACCGATTATCTACTGGCACCAGCATTGTCAGTCCCAAGTTCTTCCGTTTTTTGGGAGAGTCTTCAAGGTTAGAGGCCTGACCCCTCCCCACACCACACTTGTTCCCAGCATGCTGTGGGAATTCCAAAAACCCAACTACTGTCTCCCGCCGAAATGACTTTTCAACAATTGCAACAACTTTCCCAGAAGGTCTTTTGCCAGGCAGTGATGCAACTAGTGACTCAAGGTTTGCAAGGCCTTTTGCAACCTTACCACTGATGTCAGGACCACTGGATCTTGCTGCATCTTTGTTCTCCATATCTGTAGAAGCTAGAACAATTCCTGATCCTCCACCTGTCCATCCTTCCCCAATGTCTGTTCTGGACTCAAAACCATTTTGTTGAGATTGCCCTGCTCCAGGAGTAGACTCATTTGCAGGTCTCCTAAGAATCCGAACAACTGATTTGCGAGCAGCTTCCACTCGTGGATCTAACTGACCACTGTTGTAACCGGATGATTTGATTGTAGAACTCTCTTGCCAATAAGAACTGCCTTTGCCTCCTGAATCCTTCTGTATGTTATTCCAACTGCGAATATCCTTACTCCTCTGTTGCGGCTGGGGCAAAAACCCATTTTGTCCAAGATCTCTTCTGGTGCTCTCAGTATGAACCATAGAACTGAATCCCATGGCATGCTGATCTTGAAGGCTGTCACAATTCAACATATCGTCTCCAATGCCACTCGATGAATGTACAATCCCCTTCTCAGTTTCAGTATGCTTCAGAGCAGCCTCCCCTAAGGAACGAGACTCATTGCTCATCTGCTTAATATTCCCACCCTTCAGCCGAGGCCATGCAGATGGCTGGTCAAGAAGGACTGCTACAACATCTCCTTCAATCTGCATTTACAGAAACCAAAATGTTTTTGTCATGTTCCATATCAGTCATGATGATAAAGGAATTATACAGACTATATCATCTCATTGTATGGTCGACAGGAATAGTCAGCATTGACACATGACAAGCAGTCAGCAGACACAGTCAGAGGTGTGGAACTTCGCTTTTTCAGATTTAGGTTTTTCCTTTATGCAACTGGCTGACCTAAATCCTGCACTTAAGGATTTCAAATACAGAGAGTATTGTCTCGCAAAAATGATGTCAAACCATTCTTGCTAAAGGCACTTCTTGAGCTCACAAAACATATATTGTAACATAAGCAGAAACAAAATACTAAAGATCTTGCACTCATTCTAAGGAAATGCAAAAACTTACCGCTCGATTTTGAGCAGAAGATCCTTCGATAAGTATGTCAAGAGGTATCCCATCAATGGTAACAAATGCCTGCACATAGAGAAGACTGTCAGATGAGCCTTGAAAAGCCAGCAGCCAATGACAGCAGACTGGTCTTCAGTTTAAGCTGCCCCAAAAATGTGCACAAACAGGAATATACGACTCATTGGCATTCACTGCAGTAGTAGCAACACCAAGCCTTCTGGAAACTGAGAACCAGACATCTGAACTTACCTCACTGCGATTATGAGAATTTACTCGAAGAGTTGCACAAAAAACTTGTTGTCCTTCCTGCACAAAAGAGTCAGGGAGAAATGACACAGTCAAGCTTTTGCAAAGACCATGACCTACTCCACTCCCTTAAACAAGTTGAGGAAATACTGCATCAACAATCAGAGCTTATAACTGATGCCTCTTCATCATCTAGACAATCAAACTGATGTAGATGTAGGCCAACAATCTATGGGATATGTGTCATACCTCAATGGCCTTGTTGACCTCTTCAGGGCTCCAGTGTTCAGGATATAGTTTTGCTGGCGATGTAGAACGCATAGGCGCACTACCAGGCTGAATACCATCTATTCCAGATTTTCGAGGAGACCCAAAAGAAGATCCTGGCAAAGACAAGCCTAACCGGTTTGCACTCCCCGAGAGTCCTTCATTGATGTTATTTCCCCAACTCAAAATGCTGGAGGCTGGAGTTTCTAATATCTCCTGAACAGGCAGTGCAGACACAACCTTCCAGTGACTTGAACCTTCCAGAGTGCGCACAAAACTCAAAGGTGGTGAATCAGGCAGGCCTGATTGAGGTAATTTTTTCAGTCCTTTTTCAGAAGGGAATTGTCTGGGTGCCATCGCCGGCATACCATTCCTTCTCAAAAGAGTGATGTTGGGGATGCCCTTTGATGTCTTGCTTGCTGACTTAACATTTGTTTTCAGAACCCCTATAGCAGGCAGTTGCCTTGCAGAACTCTTGACGACTGGATCTTCTTCTGATAGGGACCTTGGTGGACCAACACAAAGAGAAGGATTTGGCAAACGACCATTCTCTAAATCAATTCGTGGGCTAAGAGGCATGTCAACAATTAAATCTTTTGGTGTTGATGCCCTGGAGTTTGTCTCCAGTGAATTCAAAGCTAATTCTGATAAGAAGCCTGGCATCAAGTTGGCTACAGGAGATGTGGGTTCTTCCAGATCAACATAGCCATTACCAGAAAAATCATTGGGAGAATTGGAGACCCCTAGAAGATTCAAAGACTCTCTTCTGCTTCCATCAAACCTCGGAGACATACTTGATACAGTAGTAGAATTCATCTTTACACTATGGATATCAGAATTGGAAAGAAAACTAGGAGAAGGAGGAGGAAGATTCAGCTGTACATGATGATTATTCTCATTTGTGAACAAACTCTGCTGTGAAACAGATCCCCTAGACATGGCAGGCAAACCTGTATGAAAATCATAAGCATACTTAGTAGTAAAAGTAGGATTTGGAATAGAACTAGGACTGGGGCTTGACAAAAGGGAAGCATAGTTATTTGTGCCTCGCACTGGTGCCTCCTTATCCACTTGCTCTGCTTGTATTTTATAGCCTCCCTTCATATTATCTACAGGAAATAACACAAAGCAGAAGTTTTAAAAAAGGTAAGCATGTCTCAAACACTCTCCACAACATCGTCAGGTCTACTACATAGGGGAAAAAACATTCATCTCCTCTTCTCGCGCATGTCATACCCATGTCTACTACTACTGCCCTTCATTTGTGATAGATGCAAATTGCACCAGAAAAGAAAAAGGGTCTCTGGTGATCTTTATGGCTAATTGCCATGGACAATACTATGATGTGATGATTGCCATCACAGAGTTCTGTATGAACTTTGTGCTGGGGGACTTTGCCACCAATGATTTATGTGCTAAAGGTTCCTATCTGGTGACATCCTCTCATGACGACCCAGCACTGCTGGCTCCCATCTTAGTGCAGTTCCTTTGAGAGTCAGTCTCCTCAAGTCTCTTTCCTCGCTAATTACCGCGTGTGTTTGAAGACCTTGCCGAGGCGAGATCAAGTAATAAGACGTGTAGGTTAAGAAAGAAACAAGGCAGTTCAAGAGAGAGCATGGATGGACACAACCAGGCAAAGTGAAAAGGCCAAAGGGACGAGAGAGAGAGAGAGAGAGATACGAACCATTTCGATAGGGAGGAGAAGTTCCGTGAGCGTCAGGCGAAGATCCGTAGCCATCGACAGCTTGGCGAGTTTTGCGACCGGGTCGCTTCCGTCCCTTACTACCCCCTCCCGCCAAAGTTGTCGTTGTTGTAACCCCCATCAGCCCCCTCTCCTGTTGTTGATATCCAGGATGATTGATCGCCATGGCTGGAGACGAGGAGGAGATGCCGTCTGGCGAAGGAGAATGCATGGGCGGAAGTCCGTATCCTCCCACCACTACCTCCTCCCTCTTCTCTGTATCCTTCTCATAGCTTGAAACAATTCCTGGCGATGAAACAGACCTATACAGACTTGTATGATGCTGCACCTTGTCTTTCCGCCTATCTCCTGGCTTCATCCCTCTTTCCTTCCTTCCCTTCCTTTTCACACAATCCTCGCTCCGTCCACCACTCTCCCCCCACCCCACCACACACACTCCAAATAACCCCAAACCCTATTCCCCCTCTCCTCTTGAAGACACAATCCACCACTCCTCTTTCCTGCCTTCCTTCCAACTCTTCCCCCACCACCACCTTCTTCTTCTTCCTTCCTTCCTCTAGAACATTCCAAGAAACCAAACTCTCCACCGACCACACCCTTCTTCTTTCCCTCTCCTCTAGAACATTCCAAGAACCTCAACTCCACCGCCCAACACTTTCTCCCACCTCCGATCCATCCATAACCCTTCTTAAGGACTTTGAAACCCTTCTCCCCTTCTTCTCACCCCCGCCGAGAGCCACAACTCTCCCACTTTCTTCACGAAACAAACCCCCGGAGAAACATACATAAAAGAAAACCACACACACAAAACTTGTCGCTAATCTCTCAAAATTTCCAAACCCAAAATAAAGCCAAAAAAAACACAACTCCCAACAACCGCTTCAGACACACCACAGCCAATTCTTCTCAAACCCCACTATGAAGAACTCTACTATTCTTCGCCGTCTATCGCCCTCTTGTCTTGTCAGACGATCAGGATTGCGATCACACCCACCAAAGCTTCCACCTCTTTCTATGTCCCGTGAAGCCGTGACTCTCTCCGCTTGCTTTCCCGTCCTCCCCTTCCCTCTCGACCGTCTCTTCTCTTCTCTTCTCTTCTATTCTCTTCTCTTATTTTCTGTTCTCTTCCCTTTCTTTACTTCCCTTCCCTTCCCTCCTTCACTTCTCGCTCCTCCCGTGGTGGCTGTGTTCCCTTTGTGGTAGTAATTTCCTTGGGGCCTTAAGCTCGAAGGGTACCGCAACGCAAGTGGAAGAGGGCAGGAGCGCCGCGCTTTATTCCCAAGGCCGCGGCGCTTCTTCACCCTCGCTGGCTGGCTGGTACCTATCGCCTCGCGTGTCCGGTCCAGTGTGGGTCCCAGCGAGAGACCACTCCACGCAGACCGGACCCGACCCTGCCGTCGCTGGTACCTATCTCCTTGCGTGTTCCGGGGCGGGCCCGACGACAGACCTCCCCGCGCAAAAAAAGTTCCTGACCCCCCGCGGTCGCTTATGGGTCTCCCAAAAACGTTCCCAGAGTTGTTTCTCTTTTGTTCCCCTCGTTTTCTTTGGGCAGCTATGTAGGTGGTTCTCTCGACTGTCCCTTAACACGTTCCCAGAGTTGTTTCTGCTTTGTTCCCCTCGTTTTCTTCGGGTGCTAGTTGGTTCTCTTGGATCTGCCGCGTTCTGTACGCGTGCGCATGAGGCAAGCTCCGGGAAAAGGGGAACCTACACCCCTTTTTTTCGTTGGGTGGGTGGGTGTGTAGCTGGGTGGCTGGGTGGCTGGGTGGCGGGTTCCTATTTTGGGTAAAGGAATGGTGGGTAGGGGGCAGGTGGGGTTTGGTGTGAGTCTAGAAACTTCTCTTCATTTCCTTTGTTTTTAGATTCTTGCATTTTTTTTTCCCAAAAGAAAAATGAAGGGCCTTTAGTGTTTGTTTTTCGTCTTTTTTCCCATTTCAATTTTCAAGCCTCTTGTTGAGATACTAA
>Ga0209611_10002065_pt1 | contig 35130 bp, 26 predicted proteins | sample S1TSphgellanicum_3_FD_187693 | JGI IMG/M metagenome (GOLD analysis project Ga0209611, IMG submission 187693) | Host-associated microbial communities from peat moss isolated from Minnesota, USA - S1T2_Fc - Sphagnum magellanicum MG (SPAdes) (version 2) | ecosystem: Host-associated > Plants > Peat...
TTGATCCTGAGTAAGGCTCTAAATGTAACCATATTATTATTGTTCATGATATTGTTGTTTGTTGATTGGCACTTGTGAAGAAATAAAACTTAAGCTATGGTAAGTTTAACAAGTTTTTCACTTGACATGCAGATATCATCAATCTGGAATGCTTACGAATAAAAGTGATGTGTATGCATTTGGAATTGTGATGATGGAGATTTTGACTGCTCAAAGTCATTTTGCTATTACACGGAAAGTGAGTAATATTGATTAATTTCCATTGGAAAAGTTTTCTTTTCCCTTTGAACATGCGAAAAATATATATATACCATTTGCAAGCTAACAATTGGCAATGTTTATATTTTTTAGGTATCTGACGCTTGGAGATCCAAACATCTTAATGGATTGGCAGACCCAAATATGGAAGGTAACTTTGATAAACAGGAGTTTTCAGACCTTGTGAAACTTTCCCTTTGGTGTGCGGAGATGGCAAGTAATGATAGACCATCCATGCCTCAAGTGGTGCAAGCCCTTCGAGATTGTGGCATTGGTCAAATGGAGCCTCAAGAATACAGTCCTAAAAGTGATGTGAAACGCAATTCAATTCCAGATATTGCCACATCTGGACTCTACCATGAGGAAGACACAACTCGCCCCCTTTTTTCAACCCCAACATCACTCTCTTCTTCCACGAGTGAATCAATAAACAATGGAGTGTCCAACCCCTTGCTTACAAGTTCTTCAAACTCTAGAATGATTGAAATTTCTGAAATCTTTTCCAATGTCTTACCTAGATGACTAAATCATGAACTATGCACTAAAGATTCTAGTATGTATGTAACCTTTTGTTTTTATCTTTTGATTTTGATTTTTACTTATGGACAAGCACTTGTTAATGAAATTTATACATTTTTCCCTTGTGGCTAAAAGTTTTGAATTTTCAAAGCCACAAGAGTGGTTGGTGAACTATCTTGTATAAATAGTAAAATAACTATTTAGTTAATCTTTGAAATTATTATTATGAAATGTGGGGAGCTCACAAGTTACAAACATTACAGTACTTCAAGGTTTGAGGTTAGAAGATGTCTGTCATTCTCAACGGAGCAAGATCATGTCCAAGTGGACCCAACTAGGTTGATTAGATTTGGGTGTCATTCAGGGACATAGAACTACCATATTTACAACACTAGTGGGTCCATTCATAATAAAAGGAGCTAAATCACTTGTTGATTACTATGAAAATTGCACCTCTACTACTTTGAAAAATCACCAATAATTATATATAATGTATTATTTGTTCATATTTTGGGGTTTTGCTTGTTTATTCATGAAATTGATATCCTACAAATTTGGATTCATTTCATTATGTTATTAGAGTCCTTTGTCATACACAAAACACTTGTTGATAGGGTTTATTTAAAGACTATAAAATTTGAACATGCTTTTTGTTACTCAAATGTTCATCAAATGTTTTCAATTTTATTATGGGCTCTAATATACTTCCTAGGAAGGGCCACATGTGTTTATATTTTCAAATGCACATGGGTAAAATCATAGTCAAAAGAGCCACCCAAGTGAATGGACATTCCTTAAAACTATATTTTTATATGTTTGAAAGATCATAAGGGAAACATAATAGTTTGGATTGTCATAAAAGTTTTTGGAATTTTTTCCATTAATTGCAAAGTTTACATGCTCAAAGCTTGAGACAAATCAAAAATGTTTTTGCATGTTCAAAGCACTCAAACTTTGAAGTGGACAATCCTTGTTTTTTTCAAACATCTGTTTTTTTACCAAATGTGCACCATTCCTTTTGAAAATTGGAGAGAATTTTAAGATTGATAATTAGAAGGGCAAAAGGACTTAAATTGATGAAAATTGTTTTTATAACCCATTTGAACACATTTGGTTCAAAAGTGTTTTTGACCCTGAAAATTATGGATTTTAAAAGTGTGGCTTTAACAAAAGTTGTTCATATATATGTGATAAAGGGCATGAATGCATAATATACATGATATAAAATCAATTAGTAGTCAAAATGTATTTATATCTAAAATGAAATGTTAAATGAAGTATCCAAAATACATAATTTTAAACTATAAACCAATGTAGGAATGACACGTATCATATGTAATCCTTGGAAAAGGACTTGTCCTTTGGCACCCCTGGTTCCTTTGACTGTGATTTCACCCACATGTATTAAATCCTTTGAATGAATATTGTTAATTTTGATTATAAACGTCCTTAATGGTTAAAAAGGTTCAAATTTGTAATGATGGTTACAAACAAAATTGTACGTTTGATTATAATCTAAGTCCTCATGCAAAAAATAATAATTTTTATTATAATATGGGTCATATTTGGTCAAAATATTGATATTTAATCCCAAAAATTACATTTAAAATATAATTTTGGTATTTAATAAATAAATCCATGCAAGTCACATGTAAAATGCAATTTTTGGTACGAATTCTAACCTTGGCGCCTGTGACTCCTTTTACTGTGAATGGACCTTAATGTTATCATCTTTGTAAAACAATTTTTTACAAGTCTAAAACTTAATTGTCAAGATGTCCTTGATAGTGATTTTTAGCCACTAATTATGTCTATAACAATGTTGGCCATGTGTTTGGTTTTCCTAATAATCGTCAATTTTGGCTTGAGAAAAAACCACCAATTCTAGTGATGGGTTAAAAAAATTATAAGCAAATCAAACCATTGGCCAAATCTCTTTGCCTCTCCATGGTCTCTCTTCATATGGATTATAAGTAGTGTGGAGATTTCATGTATGAATTAATTTAAAGGTATGTGAATTAAGTTTTCAAGCATCAATATTTTCCATAAATTGGTACAATATTAAATTTTGTAATTTTGTATTTGTACATAGACTTTTTAAAAACCTCCCTACCTACTTTAAGACTTGCTTGAGTGGCAAACCAATGTTGGTTGGGTATTTACTTTCAAGCACATTGAAGGTCAAGGCATTAAAAAACATGATTTTTGTAGCCCATAGGGCCAAATACAATAATGTTTTTCACAAATTTATGCCTAGAAGAGGTCCATTTTATTTTCACACAAGGGCAAAGGTAATAGGTATGAAAAAGGTCACTGCTAATTAAACATGAACCTTGGCATGTACATTGAATAATACATGCATAATTCACATCATTTCCAAGCAAAAATACACATGTTTATATCAAAGATGTTTGTGAATATACCCAAACACATGTTTAAATCAAAGATGTGTATGAAAATGAAAATGTGACAAACAACTTACAAAAAGTGTGTTAATAACTTTTAACAAAAAAATTTGTACATATTTTAATCCTACTTCAATAACATTGAGATTTGATATTAATTGACACCACACATGCAAATACAATTTTACACTTTGAACTATTGTGAAGCTCTAAAACATTTTAGGGTGCTTCACATTTTTTCTATCTTTACTCATCATTGAAACATGTTATTACTTACAATTAAGATACCTACAACCAACAAATTATAAACACACAACACACAATTGAAGCATTATGCCCATTAGGTATCTGCAACTAACAAATCACAAAAACTCATAACCAAAAAAAATGCAATTAAGTACCTCCTTTGTTGTTTTTCACAAGATAAATCGCTTTTGCACAATTATTTTGAAATTTACACCTTTCAACACCACAATATGTTATTCTTCTTCAAATAAATTGAAATTTGCAATGAGATGTTCATTTTTAAAAATCATTCCATCTTCAACATCAAAGTACTCATTAATGGATTTTGGTTCATTTGTGAACCCAAATCTAGGATCATCTAGTTTTTCATAAGTAGAACTAGCTTAACATCTAGATTTTCAATCTCAATCCAATAACATTTCAAACTTATGATGACTCCCATCATATTAAATCCTTTTAATATTGATTTATGAACCAACAATGCTCATGACTTGGTGATTGAAATATGATAGATTAAGAAATTTTTGTTCATGGTTTGCTCACCAAATCAAAGGACTAAATGGATTAATAACCACTACAATCCTTCTAAAAAGAAACAAATTTGTTTTGAAGAACCCCAATGACCCAAATATAATTAGTTCAACCACAATAGACCCAATGGGTTCAATAGTGATACAATTTGGTGTTAAGGCTTTATAAACAATTAATAAAATTAGCAAAAAACTTCACAATCATATTCTACAACAGTTTGCATAGCTAGTTCATTGGCCACATAATCTTGAATGAGTCATAGGTGTTTAAAATGTGGGTCGAGCATAAAAACTAACATGTTGTGAACAACACACCTCTAAAATGAGGATGCACAAGCTAAGAATGGCTTCAACACACCAATAATTTTAATTTTCATTCAATGCCCAAGATGCATCATTCAAAGTCAAATTTTCTAGCCAACAAACAACAAGAAAAAACTAAATGTAAATAATCAAACTCCCATTGATTTTAACTGTAAAAAAACTAACCTTGAAAAAAAAAACCCAAATTTAACCCTAAATAAAAACCCACATTAATACATTACCCCATTCATTGTAAAATTGGTGTTGCCCGTTAAAATAACATGGTTATGGTAACAAAAATTGCATTAAATAATTTCTAATGCCCTCAAGATTGATTCAAAACATATGATTGGGTGAACATTAAAGTTAGGGTTTTAAGCATCTTCGATGCCATAGCCCTAGGTGTCAACAAGGTAAAGTAGGCAAAAAAAAGTAGTCCGCCCAAAGTCCAATTAAAAAAAGGAACAATTTTTTATATGGACACAAGAAAGTAGATTCAAAATATTTTGAAATAGAAATATAAAACCATAGGGTCATACATTTAGTTTATGGGAAGTTGGATACAAAATTTGAACAACTTTAATATCATAAAAGTAGGTTGAAAGTATGTTTAAAACTAACTAGGACAAAATGGTGTTCAAACTTACTTCATATTAAAAATTAGATATATTATGATTATAACATTAATAATTTGACAATACATAAGTATTTTTTAGGGCTCCATTAAGTTGAAATTTTTAAAAAATCAATATTTCATCTACATGTAACCCATTTTGTAACACAATGCCAAAACATGTCTTTCATGACTTGGACATTTATGACTAATGTCCTAATCTAGTCATGTAATCATATATCCTTAGTCATATATTTTTACTCAAATTTGTGACTACATTGCAATTGCATTGTGACTACATGACTAAATTAGGATTATTTTGTGACTATATTACGACTACATGACTAGCCTACATACATTAATAACCTACTTATGTTAATAGTTTAACTAGGCGTTAGCTACTTATTAACTATTTACTAAGTACCTATAAAATAACTAGTACCTATGGGCTAGTACTACCTACCTATTATGTACAGTACATATGTACCTACCTACTTACTTACCTACTTAATAGGTAATACATATGTATGTATGTGTGTACGTACCTATTATTTATTACTAGATACATACCTACTTACCCACTTACCTACCTATTAAATAGGTAATATGTACTTACCTAATACCTACTACTTATTACTAAGTACCTACTTACCTAACTACCTACTATTTACTGTTAGGTACCCACCTACCTACCTACATACTAAATAGGTAGTAGATATATGTACCTGCTACTAGACACCTACTTACTAGGTAGGTAGTACATACATACCTACTTACTACATAAGTACCTACTTATCACTACTTCTAGGTATTACTTACCTATTACCTACCAAGCTAGGTACCTACTAGGTTACTAGGTAGGTTCTAAGTTATTAGGTAAATACCTAACTACTTAACTTATAAAGTAGGTTACAAAAAAATGTTTATAACAATATGCTAATAATGTTTGTTATGTAAAAATCATGTGATGCAATGGTTAAATGTGGGTTAAAGACTTCTTCCCTCAATGTGGAGGCAAAGGGTTCAAGTCCTGACACTTGCAACTTGTCCTAATTAGCTTAAAATTAGCTAAATTAACCTAGATCCCTAAGTAAGCTAAGGCATACATTCGTAACATAAAGGTTGGGTTTTTAGCCTTTATACCATGTGTCTACATGCCAGGTGTCTACATGGCATGGGTGGAAAAAATATTTATTTCATATTTAATGAATTATATCTAATGGCCATAATTTATGGATCTCATCAAGCATTGATGACCTCCATGACTTTACAGTTGCAAAAGTCATAATTGCAAATTGCCTTATGACTAAATCACACTAGCATTTAGGTGTTATAAACAATGTGTCCTATTCGATTACATAGTCATGTAGTCATAGATGTTTCCCATGACCAACAACCTAGTCATAAATCAAGTTGCAAAAAATAACTTTCCTGTAATGTAAAATTGGACATTTTGTGCAAGTAGAAATTATTATTTTTAATTCTACTTTCAAGATGGGTTTTTTCAACATTTTAAACATAAAATGAAAGATTATTATCATGTTAATTATTGTCCAAAAAAAATTATACTTTTAATACATTAAAACTTTTTCATAGCTACATGTAATTTTTTTTGAAAAGGAGCAATGAGCCGTCTACTTTACCTTGCTTGCAACCCCCTTATTTCAAGAATAGAAATTGTGCTCCAAAAGGAAATTGTTTGCCTCCAATAGAAAAAGGTTTATGGCATCCTTAAACTCAAGGTTTCTTTGATTAAAATCACCTTGGACACAAATTGAATCTTGATAGGAGTTTTCCAATTTTCAAAAGAAAAAACTTGCATCTTTGCACGACTTAAACCATTTTTCTTTGCCTAATCCACTTTTAAAAATCCAAATGAGCTCAGTAAGGAGCCCAAAAATAATTGTGAAACCTAACACCCCCAAAATCCTCCACAATACTCATCAACAAATTTTCTCATGTACACCCAACAAATTAAAATCCTCAATACTTTCTTCATACTCAATGGACTTGTACACAGTGGCCTTCAAAGCTTGGAAGATGTACTCCCTCAAATCTCCATCCTTTGGCACTTTTGAAATGATGTTTTTCTTTCAATTTTTCAAAACATGCCATGCACACAAGCATGTGGGCATATTTTCATCCTTCCATACATGACTATTAAACAATTTATCATCCATTAACAAAAGAATGATACTTCAACCCGATATGAAAAAACATAAACAACCAATTGAAAGGAAAACACAACCACACACATAACCACATGAGAATATTGAAAAAACATTTTTTATAAACCACCTTCGAAAACAAAATTACATAAAACAAAATGGGATAAGGTAGGTAAATTGTGTGTTGTATTGGTTACATCACACTCTTGAAGGGCATCATTTACAATGAAACATGAAGTGGGATCCTCTTTCAAGGTGTGTTCTTTCAATGCTAGTAACCATTGTATTAAGTCCAATTTTGTTTGCCAACTTGTGATTACCCATGCTAGATCGGTAAACCTTGACAATGATGGTCAAACACCATCAAGGTGAAAAGATGGTACCTTTGCACATTGGTACCAAAGGTTCCATCCATAGAAAGTGCTCCATTATGCCCAAATTCCAACAACCAAACAATTTGCAATGGTGTTTGTATGCCAATTGTGAAAGGTAGGTCCTTTGTTTTGTCTTCCTCTTGCAAGAAGAAGACAATTTCATGATGTTCCAAAGTCCACATATGCATACTCATGTGGTCAAATGTAGAATGATGCTTCCAACTTCCTTCCCTCATTTTATTCTTGGAATATCAAATGTTCCTTTGAATCAAAAAATCATATGCACAAGCTTCTTTTCCAAGAAGTCATGCATTGTACCATATCTTCTTATGTTCCTCATATAATTGCATAGTGGTCAAGCCATTGTCTAATCGATATTGAATCCAAGCCTTCAACTCTAAAGAAATGCAACTTGCATATCAAGATTTACATCATTGAGAGTCATGATCAAGTGTTCGCTCAAAGTACCATCCTCACGAGTGTGCCCTTGATGATACCAAGAAATTTTTGCAACATTTGGATACTTGTACAAGCATTTCACAAAAAACTTGGAAGTGCACCCTCGGTTTTTTAATTTGGGATGCCTAGGATCACCATGGTGGTCCTCTGGTCCATAGTTGCAATGATACTTACATGCATACACAAGACAATGGTATTGGGATGATTATGTTGTATCCACACACATCCACACTTCAAGTTCATTTATGAATGTGCATTACTTATCAATGATGACCAAGGTGACTATCAATGGTTGGCCTTTTCAAGTTAGCTTCTAGTTGATCATATTGCCACCATATGAATTGGGAAGGAACATCTTTGTTATTTTTCATTCTCTCAATGTATTTTCCCACATTGCCCATGGTATGTAACCTATCATGACATCCATTACATTCCCAAAACCTTGCCGAGTTTTGGGCATCAAAACAAGGGAAGTTACATCTTAGACATGAACACATTTCAATGGGCAAACCATGGTGTGCCCCAATTTGTGTCCCACCTATTCACTAAAAAAGTACAAGCACAAACTACATTAAATTAAATAGATTATAATAGATGGGGGTGCAAATAGGATAACACGAGCCACACCCGCTTGCTTTTTTACTACTTTTGTGATTGTTTGTGGGAAATATTCTTAAAATATTCTTGAAACTTTTTTGAAAATTTCTTTGAAAAAATCTTTAAATTTTTTTCATATTATTTTATTAAGGTTTATGTTAAAAATTTGGGAAAAAATGTCATTGTCAAAACAATTCGAATCCATTTACAAGTTTTTTAATTGTTTAAAAGTAATCGTTATAATACTTATGAGTGTTTTTGTTAATTTCTTACTCATTGGATTAATTTCAAATTTATTTCACAAATTTTACAATTTCAACATCAAATTAAATTTCGACTTTAAAACATGAAAAAACCAAGCAAGCATTACATTTGCTATGGTACATGTTATTGTGATTGCACCCATGGGTACACATCTTTACTTGCCAATATCCATGAAAACAATTTATCATAACCACAAATTAGCAATGTTTATGTTGGCATTGGCATACAAAATTGAATCAAAAGGTAGATGTCATACTATATATCAAGAAGTGCAAACATGTACAAGGACATGCAATATTAATGTCTAATGCTAAAACATTGTTAAACATATGTAATATGTCATGTAATTGCATTACATTTAAAAATAATACCTATGCATTAATATCTATGCCTTAATATTAAAATAATATATTTATGCCTTAGTATCTATGCCAATGTTATAAACATTATAAATTATTAAAACATTTTCAAAACTATGCAAAACCTATGGTATAAATTTGCCTAGGGGTTACAATACCTATGATTTCATTGTTATAACCATTATGGGTAAAATCACAATCAAAGGAGCCACCCAAGTGAGTGGACATTCCTTAAAACTATATTTTTATATGTCTAAAAGATCACAAGGGAAACATAATAGTTTGGATTGTCATAAATGTTTTTGGAATATTTTTCATTAGTTGCAAAGTGTATATGTTTAAAGTTTGACACAAATCAAAAATGTTTTTGCATGTTCAAAACACTCAAACTTTGAGAATGGACAATCTTTGTTTTTTTCAAATGTTTTTTTTTTCTATCAAATGTGCACCATTCCTTTTGAAAATTGGAGAGGATTTTACCATTGATGATTAGAAGGGCAAAAGGACTTGAACTGATGAAAATTGTTTTTATAACCCATTTGAACACATTTGGTTCAAAAGTGTTTTTGACCCTAAAAATTATGGATTTTGAAAATGTGGTTTTAACAAAAGTTATTCATATATATGTGATAAAGGGAATGAATGCATAATATACATGATATAAAATCAATTTGTAATCAAAATGTATTTATATTTAAAATGCAATGTTAAATGGGGTATTCGAAATATAAAATTTTAAGTTATAAACCAACACAACAATGACAAGTGTCATGTGTAGTCCTTGGAAAAGGATTTTTACTTTGGCACCCCTAGTTCCTTTGACCTTGATTTCACCTTTACATGCTATTGAAACATTTTCAAAATTTTGTCATACTTATATTCCAAGTTTGCTTAAGTGTTACAAAAACTATGATATCATTATTATTATAACCATTACATATTATTGAAACTTCATTAAAGTTATGGAATACCTATGAACCAATTTTTCCTAAGCATTACAATACCTAAAATACCACTGATATAACCATTATAGATTATTGACACATTATCAAAACTATGAAATGCCTATAACTTTACTATTCCCAATTTCAATGTTTATGTTTGTGTGTTATATAATAGTGTCAACACCTAAGATGTCATAATATAATATGTAATTTAGTTTGAAATATCGTCATTTATATTACTTATTAAAATGTGGGATATAAAACAACAATATTAAATGAAGTGAAAGAAAGTTAAGCGGCACCTCAAAATGCAAAGTCTTCAAATGTCATACTTTCATATTGCACCTTTTGTTTTATATTCTTCTCCATAAACCCTAGCCACCTTTCCCATAATAATGTTTAAACCCTAAATATATTAACAACTTCATGTTGATTTTATTGATCTAATAAAAAAACGGCTTCATGTTTTTAGGTTGCCAATTTTAATGGGCCCATGTTTTAAGGCTAGGGGAGGAAGTTCACTATTTTTATAGAAGTAAATGAAGAAGGAAAGAATCCCAAAAATGAAGGGAGATAATGGGGTGGTTGTAAGGTAAGGTGGCTCACTTTTTGCATCATAATCCAGTTTTTTACAAAGTGGTGAGCATTTACACGCTATTAACATGACATAAAATCCAGAATTTTCCAAATTTGTGGCTAGATTTAGATTTTTAACTTGGAGAAGAAGACATCTATAAAAATAATTGCAACATATATACACCAAATATATAGTAATGAACTTTTGAAGTTCAAAAATATGGATTGGTTTGTTGTTTGTGTCTTTATATACATGTTTTTTTGTGTATGAATTTTATTTCGGATATATTATAGGGATTCTATATATATATATATATATTTATTTATTTATTTATTTATTTATTTGTAGAAACATTGCTAGAAAAAAAAATTAACAAAAAAAAAGTTATGGACTTTTGAATGGCCTAAAATGAACCATATTTTCATAAGTCCATATCATAATCATTTTTCGGTGGATTTCAAAAAACAAATTTAGCATGTACATTAAAAAATTGTTTAAAATGGCTTATTTTCATATGGGCTTTTCAATTCATTAACCACCATGTAATTCCCCACTAAATTAATGATATCAAAATAGATTGTCATTTTAACATTACCGTATGGACTTTTAGGGAGTGGAGCATTTGTAAAAAATGAACCACCTTAAAGTGCATACACCTAATGGCCCACACTTCCTTACTTTGAAATGGTGGACTCACAAATCCCTATTTTATAACAGTGGAACTGAACTGAGGACGCTCTTTATTTGTTCGTCTTCAACATGGTAATTGGTACTAATGTGAGTGCGGTTTTGCCCTAGCCAATTAAACATGAGGTCGAATTGAGGTGTGTGCTATTTTGATAATGCATGTGGCCAAGGGAATTACACAACATAAAGATTGATGATTTTTATTTTTTTAAAATTCCTATGATACCAAGTGCTGATCACATGAAAAATAAAAAAACCAGAGTGGGCATTTCAAAAGGTAGGGCTTCAAAATGCTCAATGGGCTTTTATTTTTTGTAAAAGCACCCCCAAATAAAATACATACAATAATTTTTTGCAGGTTTTTATGAAAGATGAAATATACTAGAATTGAAATAATTATTAGAAAAATCTACTAGTGTTGTGCGGTTTTCTAATACGATGGTGGGCTTTTCTTAGTTTTTTGTTGGGTATATGGATATATGACCATTAGTTCCCAACTCACAAAACCCCCACCCTCAAAATCAAATCGGGGTCAACGAAATCCAAAAACTTGCCCTTGCCTCTAAATCAAAGCTTGACAAAATCCAAAAATTCACTCCACCTCCGACCCACCCTTGGAAAACAAACAAGGTTCTTTGATAGAAAATTAGATTTCTTGGAATTAGAAAATTAAGGTTCTTTAAATGAAAACTCTTTTGTTTTGAGTTTTTTTGAACTTTTGAATGCATCCTAGAGCTTCACATATGCGAAATTAAGGTTGCCATGTTAGTTTGTTATTTGTAATTTCTCATCCATAATTTTTTCATTTTTTCTTTGGTTGATTTTTTTTTGAGCTTTGCCATGGTTGATTTCATAGGTTCCATATTCCATACTTGTACATTGTAAATGAATTTGACAAAAAAAACTTTTTTTGAATTGCATTGAAACTAAAAATTTGTAGTTTGTAGTGCCTTTGTTCAAGTTAAATTCCACTTTCCACATAATTGAAGTTGATAGTGCTCTACAATAATATCTTCAAAAAAACCAGCTTCATAATTGACCTCATATTCAAGTAAACATAGGAGGTTTAATTTGACCACCAACTTCAAAGCAGATTCAAAAACCAAACTAATAATTGAATTACCCAAGTGTCTTGCTTCAAACCTGAATCAAAATTGGTCAATTTTTTGTTAAAAAGTGGTGCCCTAAAGAATCAATGTTTTACAAGTCAATCCCCCAAAAATGGATAGTTTTTTGGAAAGTAAAAAATTTAAAAAACCCAAAACTGTTTAATTCTCTAAAATGAGAATTTTTAATAAACTTGAACCCACTATGAGAAATCTTGTCTGCCAAAACCACATTACCATGTAACTAAAACTCAAAAAACAACTCATATACAATTGTTATGCAACTATCCCTTAGGTTTTACAACTACTGCGCAACTATCCCCTTAGAAATATGATGAGAATATTAATTTAATTATATTATAAATACAAATGAGTTGAAAATGAGTTTTTTATATGGTAATTTATATAGATCATACATACATATGTAATCAACCATGTTTAACTTTTTTAGGAGTTGCATTGTAGTTCCATGTGACAACTATTTTAGAACTATTATAAATGTGTCACTGAAACAACAACTATGTTGTAACTAATGTATAATGTACATACATGCAATTATGCCATGTGTCCACATTTCCACCACCCATTATGGGATACATTTGCAATTAGTTTTTGATTATGATTCCCATTACTATAATTAGCATGGCCACTAGTGCGCCACTACTAAAATATTATTGTTCAACTATGTTATGACTATAATACAACTACTTATAACTTAATAAGGATACATATTCACCAATTATTTATATCTTCATCATATGTGTTTCATTTTGAATGATTTAAAATGTTATGAAAGTGCTAGCTCAAGTTTTAGAAATCATCTCTGAAGTGCAAAGGAAAATGAGTAATGAAAAAATAATAAGAAGATAAATAAACTTTCCAACTTACAAAACTTTTTTTCTTTTTTTCTTTTTTTCTTTGGACCCCTTTTATTTTCAAACCTCATAATTTTTTTATTTCTTATTCATTTTAAATGATTTAAAATTATATAGGAACACCACCTCAAGTTCTAAAATAATCTTTGAACTCTAATAGCAATAGAACAACATATAAAGAATTTTGTGGGTGTTTGGGAACCGGCCTTTGTAGCATTTGGTGGTTTGTTTTTTTGAGTTTTTGACCCCCTCTACTTTGAAGGCCATAACTTTCTCAATTATATTTCATTTGTGACGATTTTTAGTGCATTAGATGCACCAATAGGAAAGATTCAAGTTTTATTCAAACACCAAAAACAATGGAACCTTCCCCTTAGATCTGGCATGCCTTGAGCACTTAAATGTTATAGTTGCAATTCAATTGCAACTAATGAACAATTAAAAGATTTAACACATATGTTTTGTCTTCGAATCCCATGTTACATATTATATAAAGAAGGTTTTTTCTTTTATGTTTTCACATTAAAATATATGTGCCATTTTGGGATGAACTGAAAAAAATTTAACCCAAAAAAAAACATAAAATAAAAAATAAAATTTCATGGTTATTCTTTAATGCACTTAGTCTTGTGCTTTCTTACCTACTTACCTACCTAGGTAAATAAGTAGGTCCTATTTTTCTACCTACCTATGTACGTAGGTAGGTCCTAAATAAATATGTAAGTATGTAGGTCTTAAGGCCTACCAACCTACCTACCTATGGTTATGTATGACCTACTTTGCTACTAAAATTTTTTTTTTATTTTTTATTTTTCCAAAATATAATTAATATGCCATGCGGCAATTTTTATTATGTCACATGTCACAATCTCGGACCACCATTAATAATCATAATGGACAATGAAGATCAATATTTCGAAAAAAAATTTATGTCCAAAAATTCATAATGCCTCGTGTCAAATTTTAATAGATGGATGACAATTAATGATGTCAACATGAAATCATGGATGTAGTTATAATGGAGTTGAATAATAGTTGAAAATGAGTTGTTTTGATTGAATTACAATGAGTTACATCATATATATGGTGTGTTGCAATTTTACAATTCATGCAACTTGTTTATTAACACTCATGGCGTATAAATATAATGAGTTGCAAGTGTCTTCTACAACTCAAAAATTGAGTTGCAAGGCCAATTACAAAACACCCCTTTTTCTCATAGTGACCATCAGGTTTTTTCAATTTCTGATTTTTTAAAAACCTAGAACCAAAGGTTCTTACAAAAACTAAAGAACCACACAACACTAGAATCTACCAATGTTGTGTATGTAAATGGTTTGGGATTTACACCCCATGTAAGTTTAAATGTATAATTCATATTCATTTACATTTGTGTAAGTGTATACATCTATGTATGTATGTATATTTATATGATTTTACATGGCTATGTAAAAAATGTGATTTTCATTTGAGCAAGGGAAATTTCATAATGTTTTCAAAGATAAACCTGCTAAGTGGCCCATTCAAAACAAAAAACCATCAAAATATACACCCACAACTAAATCATATGACTTTGCAAAAAGGTTTAATCATTAAAGATATATAATAAAATTTCTGTAAAATAAAGAAAACAACACTAAAACCTTGAGTTTGATCATAATAAGGTGAGATTCAAAAAAATAAGAAAACATTAGCTTGAACCTTGTGCATTAAATGTTGATTTTCAACATTTCATTCCCATATTTAATAAAATTTCCTTATTTTATGGATAACCATAAAAGAAGGGTTTGGGGTGAAAAGAGGCCCAAAGACAAGGTGATTTTACAAATAATTTTAGTATTTACACTTACACAACCCAAAACATTTACATAGGGCTGTGTAAATGTATTTGACAAATATTTACACTGGCCTCATGTGTAAGTGTAAAAAATATATATATCCACTGCAACAAGATAAATGTAATTGTAAAAATTTGGACATGTAAATGTAAATCATTTACACTTACACTAGATTTACACACCTTATATACGATTATTGACACTTCCATGCACAACATTGAAATCTACTTTTACTTGGTATTACCTTGATTTTTTACTTTGAAATTATGGAGGTAGTTGGTTTGGTGTGTATATGTTTGTCTTGCAAGGATAAGAAATAAGTAAATGAAGGAAAAACATCCAGCAAGGGAACAAGAAAATTTTTAAAAAAAATCAAAGTTCAAACAAAAGACCACACCCAAAAGTGCAAAATGCACAATGAAAGCCTTAAGAAGAGAAAACACAAAACCTAGGACCTAAATCCATCACCAATAGCATGAAGCAAGTCGTGCAAGGAGATGGGCACTCAACTATGTGCACTCTACAATCTGATCTTCTTTTTCATGTGCATGCAAACCTTCACAATTATAGGCTCTCTCACACCAACAACCTCTTTACTCTACTTATTATCCTTTGAAATAAAGGGAAATTAGTTCAAGTTTTTCCTAATAATCTTAAAAAGGTTTCTTATGATTAAATAAGAACAACTTGACACTAAAGGCCTTGCAAGTGCATGATCTTTGTGTGTTAATATTATAGACAAATCTAAGCTTAGTTATGGGTGGGATAACTTTACATATTAATTAAAATTAATTTTTTCACTTTAAAAGAATCCAAGATACTGAAAGTTTTGTGACCTTTACTTGCTCCAAATTCATCATCTTCTTCTAGATTGGAGGATTTTGGATTTTTCAAAATTGTTGTATTTGGTTGTAAATGGAGTATTACTACAAATGACGGCCATAACAACATTTTCTAAAAGATGTTTTGTACTTCATTTCTAGCAAGGGCAAGGAAAGAAGCAGCTAGGATTTTTACTTTTTGAAAGGACCATTGATCGAGCAATCATTGGTACTTAATCTTCATACACAACAAGATGAGCATCTTCATGCTCTTACATTTGTGAATTATAGCCTGCTTTAAGATGTTTATTTGGAAAGTTGAAAACACTTCTAGACTTAGATGGCCAAAAATAAATTAGCTATATATCTAAGATATATTATATGTAAACATGGGCTCAATCTCATACTGCCTAACCAAAAAATTTCAGTTATTCTTGCTCAATTTCATTCTATCAAGGTTAAAACTTATGACTGGGAGCCAAAGGGATTACTTTGGAAAAGCACTACAAGTTTTTTTTCCCAAAAAACACTTTTACATGGAAATGAATTATTGAATGAAATTTTTTGTAACTTGTTGTAAAAAATATTTACATGTTCTTCAATGCATCACATTTTTTTTAGTCATTATTGAATAAATATGAATTTTTAAAAGTGTGCAAATTCTTTACATATTCAATGTTTCATCTTGAAAAATGATCAAAATTGTAAATCATCACCAAAAAATTAAAATTTCACATTCTTTAGTTTTATTATACTCTAAGCTATAACTTTTCTTCATACATCATGTACATTATAACCCATTTATATGTGGTAAAGGACTTTTGAAGCAATTTTGAAACACTAATTGAACTTTTAAAGTTTTAAAATTCCACATTTTTAAAAGTCTGAGTGTTTTTGAATGTGGTTAATATGTTCTTATCATTTATGTTTTTTTGAATGAATTTATTATTATTATATGAGTCTTTTTTACAATCCTTTGCAAAATTGATTCCATTTGATGCAATAGGTGTACATTTCAAATGTTTTAAATTAAAACCAAAACTAAAAATTAGATCAAATGAATTTTTACTTTAAGTTCCTTGACATTCATATGAGGGAAAAAGGACTAACTTGCCATGATTAATGTGGTTTTAAATGTTAATAAAAAAATAAATTTATCGGTCAAGTAAATGTCATTGGTAATTAATAACTATAAATACCATAATATGCTAAACATATATTAATATTTTTTAATTAATGTAATATTACTATAAAAATATTTATCATAGATAAGTAATTACATAATTTTTTTATTCAAAAAATACTGTATAATAATTCCTGCAATTATAATCAATACAATAATTATTTTGACTACACTATAAATTTTCCAACATTTGAATTCAGATTTAAAGTTTTAAATTATAGATATTCAATTAGAAAATAATTATAAAATTAATATAATTAATTCTTATATAAAATAATTACAATGATTTTCAAAATAATGTAACATTAATTACAGTAATTGATTTATTTTACTGTAATAATATAAAAACTTATGTTGTAACAATAATTATTTAGTGTTACTTGTAATTAATAAATATAATTATTTATAAATTTGATATATTATGAACAAGTAGTTACAAGAAATAAATATTTGAATTAAATTATGATTATTCTAGAAACTTAAATAAGAATTAAATTTGTAAATTATAAATTATAGATTATAATAATAAAGTTTAATTATTCCAGTATTGTAATTCTAACTTAACAAATAAATTAAGTAATTACAATGATTTTATGTCACTATAGAATAATAATTATTAATTTTATGTTTTTATATTAAAAATTTATTGTAAATAAGTAAATAATGAGTAATACATAAAATTATTTTGTGTATCTTTATTTTTAAATACAGTAATTACAACGACTTTGCTCATTGTTTTAAGATTATTATAAAAGTTTGAAATAAAAATCTTAACTATAGGACATAACTTCTCAATTAGGATATGAAATATTACATTAAAAAATAATAATAATAAGTAAAATAATTTATTATAACTATTTTAAATATGTAGTAGAATTAGTTAAAAATTTTATGACATGGTAAGAATTATATATTGTAAATACATAATTAAATATTCTAGTGTACTCAAATGTAATTCTTACAATCATAAAAATTAAATTAATTCATTCATTTGATTATAGTGGCAATATTTTAATTTTTTAAAATATTAAAAAAATTTATGAATAGTTAAACTAAATTATAAATTATGTGTCTATTCTAATTAATTTATAAGTAAATTAATTATTATGATTTTATACTAATTATATATTAATTACAGTAATTTTATAGTTATTAAAATATAAAAATATTGAGTATAATAGGCTATGTTGGAATATATTTAATTTATTTGAAACTATAAGTAATTTAAAGTAATGAAATTAGTATAATTATAATAATCATATCAAAGACTTTAATTACAATAAAATTACTATGAATATTAAATTTAATCATAAATCAAATTATTATTATAATTGATGTATATAGACATATGTTGATTGTAATTAAAACCATTTTGCTTGCGATTAATGGGACTTTAAATGGTTATTTTTGGATGATAAATCCAACCCATATATAGATGTAAACCAATTTAATCATAAGCTAGTCTTAGGTGACTCGATTGATGCTAACACGATGTCACATTAGTCACAAAGGGCAAAAAATTAGTTGCAAAACCAAATAGTCACAAATAGTTGTAAATGTGTTGGTCACATATTGACCTTTTTTTTTCCTAATGACATGATTTTCTTGTGTTATTCCAAGGGTGTTTTGGAGTGCACTTTTGACATTTTCATAAATTTTTCACATGTCATTGCTACCTAATTTTATGTAAGTCGAAGATTTACCATGTTTTTAATTCATTGTATGTTGATTATCACAATTTGAATGTAAGGTGCATAAAAACTAATATCTTTTACAATGGTTTTTGTAGGCATGGGGGGGAAGTTGCCCTTTTATGAACATGGCCATCAAATTGAACTACAAGCATTAAAAAATGTAGTTCAAACACCACCAGATGGGCCTTTTGATCACCAAGATTTGTTGTGGGAAATCATCATTCGACACACTGGGATGCAACAAAACCCTTGCCTTGTTAAGGTTGCATTAATCCCCACAATTCGAATGCTTGATTTCATAGCTAGTGAAGAAGGTAAAAATGGTGGACGATGTCACTTTCTTTGCAAAAACACATCATCTACCTTGACAATGATTTACAACAACCGTGAATAGATAGTGTTCCCGAATTTACAACAACCGTGAATAGATAGTGTTCCCGAATTTTCAAGGTTCAAATTTTAACCTCTATTACATTTATGTACCAAGATTTGCATATATATTATACATGTTTAGATGTGATGTTCACCATCTGATGAATTAATTTTACTATTTTGTAAACGTGAAATATATGACTAATTGTTTATTTTGTAATGCAATGTATGTTCATAAGTAGCACAAAATTGATTGGTTGGTTGTTTGTAGGTACCAATGTCAATATGGTCCTAATGATTTCAAAAATGTTGTGAAAGATATTACACAAAACCACAATGTAGTTCCAAAAAAATTGGACATCAATGGAAAAATAATCCCATTAGGAACAGGCCACAAGGGTACATGAGATTCCAAGGTTAAATGGGGTGGTTTTATAAAAAGACGATGTAGAGCTAAATTCACCATTAAGATATTGTATTTGTTCAAACATGTATCAAAGTTATGTTCCATTCAACGAAATCATGTTAATCAAGATGGTCTACATGTCCATGGGGATTTAAAGATGGGTGATAGATCTACATTTGTTACGCATTTATCAAAACAGATCAAGGATTTTGTGATGGAACAACTAAAGCTTGCACTCACAATGTTTCAAATTATGGCAAAACATAGGTAGCACATGAAGAACATCATGTTAAGAGCACATGAAGAACATCATGTTAAGGACATGTGAGTTAAATAGAGACATGTTCTTCATTGAGCAAGATATTAAGGTGTTGTTTGGGAATTGGTTCAAGAAGCATACCAACTACATAAAAATGATGCAAAAAGTGTGAATATGTGGGTTCAACAAAACACCAATTTAGTGTTTTATTATCAAGGAACTAGGGTAGAGGTGGATGGTGGTCTCACTAGGCAAAACATGCCTTTCACTCTAGGTACCCAAACACCATCGCAAAAGGAGATGATGATTAAACATGGGCACCAAAGAGGTGTTGTAGTTGATGCAACCTTTGTGACAAATGAAAAAAAAGTGATACATTATGTTTGATGCATAATACATGCACATGTGATCTAATACATTAATATATATGTAGTCTAATGTCATTGAAAAAATCATACGACAAATCAACAAACATTAAAAAAATACATATAGAAATGTTTGAAATTGTTAATAGATCATTCATTACATCTCTTGTCAATGTTTAACTAACATATCTCTATTGTGAATTCTAGCAATTCCCCCTTTATACATGATGGTGTTTGACCAATGGCACAATGGCATTCATGTAGCATATTGCATCACATCATGATGTTGACAAGAGGATTTGATATCATGGATGCACGGTTTGAATGAAAGCATTCACAATATTCACCCATCATGGCATCCCAATGTTTTCATTGTTGATTATGCCCAAGGGAAATCAACTATATCAAGTAAATCCTTATCCCTTGCCCCTTTCTATCCAACAAATTGCCAACTATATATTATACATGTCACTTGCCCCAATGGATGTAACATGCATCAACATTGATTGTATTTAAATCCATCAAGTTTCATATATAATTCATTTTTTTTCTTGTAGGACTATATGGCCAGACACTACCATTTTCTTATGTTTGTGGCATGTGACAAGAGCATGGCAAAAACAAGCATGTATAAAAATAAAAGACCCAACATTACATAGTAATGTATTACAAGAACTAGGGAAGATCATATATGACAAGGATGGTCCATTTAGAACAAGTGTTGAAATGTGGGCAATGAATAGGCTATAATATATCATTAGCAAGTACCTTGCATCTAATGTCTTTTGGAAATACATGGAGGAAAACTAGTTACATAAAACTCACATGTGGGTGGTTGGATTTCAAAATCTACCATATATTGGGCAAGACACCAATGCTACAATTGAAAGTTACCATGGGACATTGAAGGCCCAATTGAAATCAAGGAAAAGTAGATTGGTTGGTTACATGTGGATTGGTGCATCCATGAGTTAATCGGAAATGTCCTCACTCAATACTAGTATCAAAGTCTATGCAAGAACTTTGGGTTCGTGAACAACAAATGCCAACAATTGTTTGTGGTTGGGGCCTTGTTGGGGGCACAATTGATTCTTGACACAAATGTGACATTGCTTTCCTATGATGGTGATCCAACACATATCATGTCATCAAAAAAAGCCCATCTACGATACACCATCCACAACCCAACGTTAGAATGGACATGTTGTAACTATGTCAATGCACAACATGGAAACATTCGCAAGCATCAACTCAAGGTTTTAATGCTTCTTCATCCCAACCTTGCAAGGGACACAATCGTTTGGTTTTGTGGATCATTAAAAGGGACTTCTCGAGGCGGGTTGAAAAACCTACTTAGTCCATAAGTGGGTACACCCCCCCGCATAATGACAACTCCACCTACATCAATTCATAAGTTTACCACCCCAATACAAATCAATTTAGAAGAACAACTTCGAAGCATGGCACTGGATATGGTGGATGCAACCAATGGGAATCAAGTTCTCCTTGAGCATTTGATGGCAAATTTTCATCATGCACAAGGCAATCAAACAAAGGTTGTGGTAGAGTTACACAATGGGTTACATAACCCCATAGGCCCAAACCATGCGCTTCTACCAATTGAAGATCGACAAAGGTTTAGCCTCAAATAACACTTGGACTTTTTGGCTTGTGGGCATAAGCCAATTGCAAAAAAACGACTATCATTAGCACCACCTCAATAGGCAAAACATTAAAACATTGGTACATTAATACACTAATTTTCAATGACATAGCATGGACTAATGCTTCAACTATGTAGTTCAATAGTATTAAAGCAATGTGTAGCTAATACTTCAATTTTAGCCTCCCTAATTTTACAATGTCTAACAGTAATCATATTTATCAATTTTCATGACCTTATCACAAGTTTTGTTTAGATGAATTTTATTCCAAGGGTGATGGACTTGGATATTATCACACAAATTCAAGCTAACAATATTTTTTAAAAGCTTGAATCTTTTTGAGAATATTGTTTGCATCCAACAAAGTTTAAAATGTTGAATCATTTAGAAGGAATTAATTCACTAATACATTAGAGTAAAAAATAAAATACATTATTACAATGATACATTCACACACTAGATGATTAACACATTAATACATAAACACATTACATTGACACACTAATACATATACAATCATGCATCCATATAATAATAGAGTCATAGACAAACACACCTCCATCTCCACTAACACACTAAGATAATGACACACTAGTACAATTATACATTACAATAATAATACTTTCATATATTAACTTAGTGACACATTATTACAATGATACATTACTACATTCATATGTTAACATGGACAAATACATTGACACACACACATTAACATAATGATAAACAAACACCCTATTACATTGACAAACTAATTTAGTTACACATTAGTACAACAATACATTAATACATTCATATGTAAACTTGGACTAATACATTGACAAATTGATTCATGACTACAAATTTTGATTAAAGTGAAACATCATACTTCATAATGTTACAATAGAATGGACTAATAATTCACAAAAATCATATATACATGCACATTACCACCCAACCATGAGCACCAAAATGGGGTCTAATAAAAGTCTTTAGTTCATAAAAACTCCAAAAAGTTGTCTAATCTATCCTATATCCCCAATTGGGCTCCCCATGCACACAAAAGGCAACCTCCCTACTACTTACTTATGATACACCCAATCCTCTTACCATTTGAAAGCCGCTTCACTTACATTATGAGGGCCTTGTGAATTTTGCACACCTACAATCACATCCAACAAAGTACAATCATTATTGGGGCTTGTATGTGTGACAACCAATGGTCTATATGGTGGCAAATAGCCACAACTTGTGTCCTTAATTTCAAGCTCTCCACAAGCTTTATGATGGTGCTTTTGATACTCCGAAAGATTAATTGGTGCACTCCAAGATTCGCTCAAGGTCTGCACCAACACATAAGGTGATAAATTACACATCCAATGGTACATGTGAAAAGGAAGTTCATGTCAAATTTGATATGAAAAAGCTTGAACAATGTGACCCCAAACCCTAATTTACAAAATAATCCTCATTGGAAGTTCAACATATATTTATAATAGATTAACAAATGCAAATATCAACTATTTAAAGTCGAAAAATGGCGAGAAATGTGTAACATGTGTCAGTTTTTCCCATATGCAAAGATTTTTTTCTCAAGTGTCAAATAGTAATACATTCAATGTATTACTCACACCACATGTTAATAACATAGTGGTGCATTTTGGTTTAATTAATTATTTTTTTACTTTACCCATACACTTTGAAACGTGGCAACCTCTTGTCTAGTTATTTTGAAAAATTTCCTACTCTTTTTATGTTTAAATAAGCTATAAAAAATTTAGTGTATCAATAGATCATTAATGTATCAACAAATTTTTAGTGTATTAATAACACATCGTTAATAATAATTAGTTATAATATAAACACTAATGGTAAATGTATACTAGGTGTCAAATTCTCATATCTAAAGTTTATTTCTCCAATGTGAAAATACGTTCATAATAGATTTAATGTATTGCTCACACCACGTTTTACTAAATAACAGCATAATGGTGCATTTTGATTAAATTAATTATTTTTGACTTTACCCATACATTTTGAAATGTGGCAACCTCTTGCCCATTATTTTGAAAAAATTCTTGCTTGTTCTATGTTTAGACACGTTGAAAAATCTTTAGGGTATCAATAGATCATTAATGACATATGGTTAATAATAATTAATTATAATCGAAAATTTATTGTAAATGTATTCTAAGTGTGAAATTTCCATATGTAAGGTTTATTTTTTAGGTGTGAAAATATGTTTATGATATAGTCAATGTATTGCTCACATAACATTTTGATAGTAGATTAATGGTTTTTAACGAAATTAATAGTTGTTTTGCCTTATTTATAAACTTAGAAATGTGGCAACCTTTTGTCCATTTATTTTTAAAAATTCTCACTTTTTTATGTTTAGAAGGGTTGAAAAAAGTCTTAATGTATCAATAAAGTTTTAGTGTATTAGTGACATATGGTTAATAATTATTATTTATCATTGAAAAATGAATAAATGCATTCTAAATGTCAAATTTTCATATGTAAGGTTTATTCCTCAAGTGTGAAAATATGTTTACAATACATTCAATGTATTGCTCACATCACATCTTGATAATAGAATAATGGCTTTAAACAAAATTAACAATTGTTTTACCTTACTTATAAACTTGGAAATGTGACAACCTTTTATCCATCTATTTTGAAAAGTTCTCTCTCTTTTTATGTTTAGAGGGGTTGAAAAAACCTTAATGTATCTAAAGATCATTACTGTATCAACACATCATTAATGTATCAATAAAGTTTTAGTGTATCAGTGACATATGGTTAATAATAATTAGTTATAATCAAAAAATTAATAAATGTAGACTAAGCGTCAAATTTTCATATGTAAGGTTTATTTTTCAAATGTGAAAATATGTTTATGATACACTCAATGTATTGCTCACATCATATCTTAATAGTAGATTATGGGTTTTTTATTAAATTAACAGTTGTTTTACCTTACCTATGAACTTGGAAATGTGGTCACCTCTTATCCATCCATTTTGAAAAGTTTCCTACTCTTTCCATGTTTAGATGGGCTGAAAAATCCTTAATGTATAATCCTTGGTGTATAAAAAAAAATGGTAAATCATAATTAGTTATGATAAAAAAGTGGTGTTTAATGTATGCTAAGTGTCAAGTTTTCATATGTAACCATTTATTTCTCAAGTGTGAAATATTAGTAATACATTCAATGTATTGTTCACACCATGTGTCAAGAATAAATTGGTGGTTTGGTACTGAATTAACAATTACTTTACCTTACCCATAAGCTTGGAAACATGATAATATTTTATCCATGTATTTTCAAAATTTAATGTACTGATATTTTTTGATACATTAACAATTATAGTATAGTAAACAAACATATAGATGTTCATCTATAATTTTTTTATGCATGTAGTCGTTTTGAAAAATTTCCCACCATTTTTTACACAATTCATATGTATAATAGGATTTATGTTGATGATATAACATGATGCATGATGACATAATGCATGATGGAATATGATGCATTGATACATTGCCATTTCAGTACACAATAAAGTAAAAAACAATTATCGGTACTCCCTAGAATATTTACTGATAGGTAAAAAATGATTTTACTAACAATTACCCTGTTTTCACTCACATGCACACATTTTCACTCTTGGGCAGGATGCCCCTGACTTCAAAAAGGTACTAATGTAAGCATCTGGTAGGCACCTGCCATCAAAACCTGGCGATCATGTCATGCTGGGGGTTTTGGAGGGGATTTAGGACCAGTGCAAGCGGATTGAAGACGTTCAATCTGGAATTTTCCCACCAAGAAATGCGCAGGTGGCGTTGGTGGGAGAGAGATTGCACTTAGGTCGGACGCTCGAGAGGGGACTGTATTTGGCTCTACTTGTGAGGAGCGAGAGAGAAATTGCCAACGGTTTTCGCGCAATGTCTTCTTCATCCTCACTGCAGCAATTCCAATCGCTATGTGCAAGATCTAGGCCTTTTCTAGATCACAAAGGCAGCATCAGCTCCACCAGCACATGGAGAAGAGGGAGCTCGACCAGGAGGAGCTTGCTGCTACGTGTCTGTGTGCACCTGCAATTCCACTGTACCCATCAACAACTTTTGCAGCATGCTGCACTTCTTCCCAGAGCCCACCGGATACAAACAGAGACGGCATTCAGAGATCACGGCAAATGTAAGCTTTCTTGTCTTGTTCCTCTCTGTCCACTGCCTTCCTCTCACAGTGTGTGTGTTTTGTTTCCCAAAAAATCTTCAACTTGATTATAGTCATATTTCCCCAGTCAAATCAAAAGATTGGACACAATCTATGCAAGATGCAATACCTCATTGTTGCTTCTATGTGATCAAAGTACATGATTTGAAAGCAAGTTTTCCTGCAGTCCCTGGAGGTCAGAAAGAGAAATTGTGGCGGGAGTTCTTCATGGACCCTTCACAATGGTGGGATCACAGATCAGAGAAGGTACCTGAACATCAATCCTCTCAGAGTTCAGATGTCAATGGAACTATAGCTCTTGTTGGTGTGAATCTTGTTCCTCTCTCTTGGTTGCTATTTTCCACTGGTCTAAACTTGACAGAAATTCTTTCTGTTCCTTTACACTGGTGGGATAATAGTAGTAGTCTGGAGTAGGTAAGTACAATATGCTGATAGAGAAGGTCAGTGTGGCTCTCTGTCCTGGGATATGGAGAATACTTGGCTGATCATCTTGATATGGATTTCTGGTTGTCTAGGCAAATGAAAGGTATCCAGATTTCAAACACAAGAAGACAGGGGAAGCACTATGGCTTGAGGACAGACAAAACCTGCCATGGGTTGCAGCAGAGATAGCTGCAATGGCACCAGACACAGTGCAATTGAACATTTTTGCATGGAACCAGAAGTTTTCAAAATATGTGAAGGATGGGAAACCAGAGAAGGTGATTCAGTTTTTCTGACAAATGCAACTAGAAGGAATAGGTCCTGACAAATTCACTTTTGTTCCAGTGATTAAGGCATGTACTGGTTTAGGAGTGCTTGAAGATGGCAGGCTTGTTCATAAGCAGCTCATTCAAAGTGGTTTTGAGTCTGATGTCTTTGTTGGGAGTAGCTTGGTTGACATGTATGCAAAATGTGGGAGCATTAAGGATGCTTGGAGAGTGTTCAACAAGATGTCATCTTGAAATGTGGTCACTTGGACCGCCATGATGTTGGGTCATGTAAAATGTGGCCAAGGGCAGAAGGCACTAGAACTATATCAACAAATGCAGCAGGAGGGTGTGCAACCAGACTCTGCTACTTTTGTGGCAGCGCTGAATGCGTGTGCCAGTGTGGCTGCGCTCGAAGAGGGCAGGTGTGTTCATCACCAGATCATTCAAAGTTGTTTGGAGTTGGATGTCTTTGTGGGTAGTAGCTTGGTTGACATGTATGCAAAGTGTGGGAACATTGAGGATGCTTGGAGAGTGTTCAACAAGATGCCATCACGAAATGTGGTCACTTGGAACGCCATGGTATTGGGACATGTGAAATGTGGCCAAGGGCAGAAGGCACTGGAACTATTTCAACAAATGCAACAGGAGGGTGTGCAACCAAACTCTGTTACGTTTGTGGGGGTACTGAATGCATGTGCCAGCATGATTGCCCGTGAAGAGGGCAGGTGTGTTCATCAACACATCATTCAATGTGGATGGGATTCAGATGTGTATGTGGGGAGTAGCTTGGTGGACATGTATGCTAAGTGTGGGAGCATGGAGGATGCTTGGAGTGTGTTCAACAAGATGCCATCTTGAGATGTGGTAACTTGGACCACCATACTTGGAGGATGTGCGATGCATGGGCATGGTAATGAAGCTCTTAAACATTTTGAATGGATGTGTGAAGAAGATGTACAGCCAGATGATGTAACTTTTATTTGTCTTCTGTCAGCTTGTAGCCATGCAGGTTTGGTGGGTGAAGGTATGCACTGTTATGCTTCAATGGTGAAAGACTATATGATTTCTGCAAAATTGGAACATTACACCTGCATGGTTGACCTTCTTGGCCGTGCTGGCCATCTACAGGAGGCAGAGAATATGGTAATGGCAATGCCCTGTAAACCACATGTGGCTGTATGGATGGCTTTACTCAGTGCTTGCAGAATTCATGGTCATGTGGAGATGGCAGAACGCATTGCCAAACGAATTCTTGAAATGGAGCCTGATAATACTGCTGTTTATGTGCTGCTGTCAGACATCTATGCTCCTGGTGGCAACAAGCATCTCTGTCAGACTATTGAACAGCAGAGAAAGGAAAAAGGTGTAAACAAACAGCCAGGTCATACCTGGATTGAAGTTAATAATGAGGTGCATACATCTGTAGTAGATGATCTAGACCACCCCCAGATGCCTGAAATTCATGCAGAACTGCAGAGATTGTCAGGGCATATGCATGATGCAGGGTACAGGCCTTGTAAGAAATTGATTATGCATGATGTGGATGAAGAAGAAAAGGTGTTTCATTTGTGTCACCATAGCAAGAAACTGGCTATTGCATTCAGGCTCATCAACTCAGCTCCAGGTACTCCTCTCCGGATAAGAAAAAATCTGCAGGTTTGTGAAGATTGTCACACTTCCACAAAGTTCATCTCAAAAATAGCTGGGAGAACAATCATGGTGAGGGACGCCAATCGCTTTCATCACTTTGAAGATGGTGTGTGTTCTTGCAGGGACTACTGGTGACGCCAGTAATCCGTCTTGTCAATCACTATACCAAGTTCATTTTGTTTACAGTAGCAAGTCTAGCAGTATTGTAACACAGTCGAAGTCCAACAGCACCTGTTGCTAGAGCTCAGGTAGCCTTTTCCTGCACAAGTCTCTTGAAGGTGGAAGAGATAAAACTTGCGCTTTCGTCCCATAATAACTTTCTCTGACTCATCGTAAGGAGTCAGTGGTTGCATGATTCTGACACCTGCATGATTGACACTGCAAGTACAAGGAGTAATATGTACTTCTCCATATCATTCAGTGACATCAAGGGTATCTTCATTGTCAGATTCATGTGTCAATGGTCAGTATTCTGCTTTTGGAATGTAGTAAGTTATGACATAGATTCAGTGTCATGCATCAACTATGTCTAATTTCTACTTTGTGCTTCTATTTGGCATCACTGATAATTTTGCAATGTTAACCCCAGACCGATGTTCATGTGATTGATAACTTTGAAAGCACCTTATCTTCATCCATTTTCTGATGGATGGCATGTTTTCAAGCATACCATCAATATCTTTTGATGTGTGCATGCTGTTTGGCAACAGTGAGGTCTTATTGGTGTTTATGTTTGGTGATAGATGAAAGTTTCCTTCACAAATGAGGGAGATTGACCAGGAGGAGCTTGCTGCCAAGAGTGTATGTGAACCTGCAATTGCATTATGTACATCAATGACTTCTGCAGTACACTGAATTTATTCCCATTGCACTGGATATAAACATAGGTGGCAGTCAGAGATGAATGCAATTGTAAGCATTCTTGAGTACTTCCTCTCTCTAACTTTGTCTCACCCTAGGTGTGTTTTTTTGTTGAATGACTATGATGATATCTTTTAAAGCAACATAAAAGATTGGATGGAATCTATGCATGATGCAATACCTCATTGCAGCTTTATGTAATCAAAGAAAGAAGCTGTGATGGGAGTTCCTTGTGGATTCTTTGCAATGGTGGGATCATAGATCAGAAAATGTAACTGAACATCAATCCTTTTAGAGCTTGTGTCAATGGAGTCATATGAGCTCTTGCTTGTCTCTATCTTGTTGTTCTTTCATCATTGTTATCCTGTCATGGTCTAAACTGTGGCAGAAGTCTTTTGCATTTGTGGGATAGTAGTATGCAACAAACCAAGCTTTGTGACAACTCTGAAGGCCAGTGCCATGAAAATTCTTCTGTCCAGGTTTTTGCATGCTTACCAAGGTTATCTGAACTTGTGCTATTATACTTTTCTTGCATTTTAGAAGTCTGAAAAACCAAAGAGGTGCTTCAAGTTGTGCAAATTTAAACTGCTGCTGTTCTTGAAGGGGATTGAGCAGGCTGGCCGCATTCTAACTTCCTATGTTTTCGGTTGCTTACTTGAATTGCATTTACAATTTAGCTGACGATGCTTGATTTCTGTATAATTTTCCTGTAGGGTTGTGCTTACATTGCTTAGGCTCCCTTCCTTCCTTGAACATGACAGCATGGAACAGACAGTTTGGCAACTATGGTAGCTTCCAACATTTTAGACAAAAACCAAAAATTGGAGTCCCATGGTTTCTTTGTGGGTTTTGAGGTTTTTTGGTGGGGTGTGTTTTCTTGAGGCTGAAACTAACAGCAGCAAAAGGTGAGGAGAGAACAGAGGCAAATTCTGGATATGTGATGAAAAGACCAAGCTTGGATGCAAGATGGCAACTTGGATAAGGCAGTCTGGGGTGCAATACCAGAGGAGCTTCTTGAGCATAATCTGGATTACTTACCCTCTCATGACCTCACTCTTGCCACCGTGTGCAAGCACTGGCAATCACTTAATCATTGCCCACTGTTCCTGTAAACCCATTCAGAGAATACCTCATCTTGACCCAAATTGCTACAATATTAACATGTCAGAGAATGGGAGTTTCACTGGTCAGGTTACTGCAACGCCACAAATGAATGGCAGAAATTTGTCACTTCTTTCTCTTCCTTGTCTAGCATGGAAGAAAGTGTGATCAGAAGCAGGATGACATCATTTGTGTTTCTAGAACTGTGACAACATGGGGACCCTCACTGTATGCAACCCTGGGATGGATACATGGAGGGAACATCCTCCCATGAACCAAAACTGGCAGTCGCCTTGTGTAACGCATGATTATGGTTGTATCTACAAAATCCTATGAGATCATAGTTGCAAGAAATGAAGCTCATATATAGATGGATGGTATGAAGAACATCTCCATCAGACATCAACATGGCAAGGGTTTTAGAACTCATGGTTGGCAATAGAGTTAGCATTGTGTTCTTTGTCAGTTTGCAGACCAGTTTTGGTGATCACACAAGGGCTGCATCCTTCAGAAGTTTTTTTATCGTTTGCCCTGGTTTACCTTTACAAGCAGTACCAAGTGTGATCAGGCTGCTCTTTGCTATAATCATAAAGCACTGAGTATGTAATTTGTTCTATTTACTTTTCCTGATTGTTGCAAGCCATCAGTTTTGTCAAGACAGTAAAAGATTTGATAGTCTAGCTATTAATGTTCTGCAACAAGGCATGCATAAGAGAAAAACGAAAACAAAATTCGCGTAGTCATTGACAACCATTAATATGTAAGTTTGATGGTCCTGCTGTACACATGAACTGGTGACTCCCAGTATTATGATGCTTGAGTAGGACGAACCAGTTGTGTTCAGCCAAGTTGTCGGCTAAGAGCAAATAGACAATTCCCTGCATTACGGTTGGGATTGCCGCAAATGTGGTGCTCAGGAGCGAAATAAGCCACGGTGAGAACGAGACCCTCGTAGAAAACGCTGCCGGAATGTTCTGTCAATTCTCGCTCCGCTATAAAGGCCACTTATGTTTGATGCCTCTTTTCCTCTTCTCTACAAAGTTATTTTGAAAATTGACTAGAATTTCAAACCTTAATTTGTAGCCATTTAAAATTATTCCATGCCTTGATGCAAAAAATTATGAATGCAAAATTGCTAATTTGCTGTTACACTTGACTTTGTCAAGTAACCATTTCAAAAAATCTCCTGTTGATTCACAAATTATTTTTGTAAAATTTTCATTTATTGTTCTCCCATTGCTAAGTAGTGTGAATGTTGTTGTAAGGAATCCAAACTATACATATTATTCTCGAGGGTCCATGAACTTGCAGATGAGAGGAGCCATTAGTTCCTAATGCATTGGCTGGAGCAAATGCATGATAAAGTATCATAAGAAGGTTGGGGATGGAGATGAAAGTTTATTTGTTTGAAGAGGTGCCAAGATGACAACCTTTGTGGCTTTCTTTGAACTTGCCTTTAGGGCTGATTCACCATTAGCTTGTGAAAAGACATCAACAATAGGATCAATTGCATTGCCAAGTCATCACCCAAGCTCATGTGCTCAAATCCTAGCTATTGTCTAAAGTTCAAGCCCAAGCCCAATTGTCCATGTTCTTGCTCACATGTAACAACACTAACTACTTCTCAACATCCTTTTCTTGCAACCACATGGAGTTGGTAAGTTCAAATTATTACATGGCATTGCTAATTAACCTCCGACTTAAGCAAAGATTTCTTTGCAATAGCAAGGAATTTCACATCACCAACATGACCAACAACATGGGCAACCACTAGCATAGCTGAAAGGATTCATTCAAGTTGTAATTTTGAAGAGTGAGATGGAAGTCAGCAACCATCAATTGGAATGGTAGAGATGAAGTAACTAACGGAAGCCAAATTTTGGCACCTTTGTCGTGAGGATTTAAACAAGCCTTGTGTAATTGTGCAATTGAATTTATCAAAATAGTAACAAGAAGTGCAAAATGTATGGACTATCACCATTATCATTTGCAAATGCTTAACAACAAATCCAATTTAATGATATGGAGCTCTTTGATTAATCTATTTTGTCTTAACCGTGAATAAATGTGCTCCACAATAAGTGGTGTTAGTGATTGGTTCATGTTGTAATAACTTATATATATGTTTTGATCCACTTCTTCTAAGAGAATTAATCAAAGCATAAGGGAAGAATCAATTTTGCATTTGGAAGACTCAAAGTTTTTTACATGTTGCTCGAGAGCTTGCAAGTGTTTGTTTACCTTTGAGGATTGTCCCTCTGTCCACAATCACCACTACTTGCTAATGTAATCATCATTAGCAATCACTAGAAAGAAAATTTTCTTTTTGCATAAGTTGATTTCCATACAACCTATAATTTAACATTCATATATTAAAATAAATAAGGATTTATTAACTTGGTATGTGTACATCTTTATTGGCACTAATGTCCTTCAACTCACAAGGTCGAATCAATTAGTGTAGGTCCTTGGGATGTATGGAACAAATGACATCACCTTTTCCATGGGCATTGTAGGAAAATCTACATCATTTAGATTCATGACTTTCACGAAAACATAAAAGTTCCAATGCACTAGGTGCATCCAAATCTATATCAAATTTAACTTTAATACACTACCATTGTTGGCTTTTGGACAAGGACAACACAAAAAAAACATTCAATTGGATGGATTGCCTTTCTATCCAGTGCAATGGGAATCTACATTGTTTTTATCTCAATAAGCATCATTAGCTTCTAGGGTTAGTGACCAATAATCACTAGAGAAAAATCTACATTTGGCAATTGGTATTTTCCATTGTTATTTATACTTCAATATATAACTACTACAATGCATATATAAGGATTTATGTATTAGTTTTTGTATTTTACAACAAATGATATGCCAAGACCTAATAAATTGAATTGGCACAATTGTCATGAAATATCATATTGTACACCACTAACATTCCTGCTACTCCCAAATACTTGCTATTGTCTCTGATGGAGCATACCTAACTACACATTCATTCCTTGCTCAAAACCCATATTTAAGGGAACCGGTACCCAAACACAACCATGGACACCACTACCCTTTGACCCTTGATACAAAGTTAACTCTTGGATTGCAATTCCATGAACATCTAAAATGAATCACCTGAGTAAGTTTCAGACATGCATATAAAAACCTAGCAAATATAAGTTTTGGGAGTGTTTTTTTTCGAGAATATAATGGAGACTGGATTCCAAGGTACAACTACAATGTTATTCATTTGATACAACTTTATCCAGGGTGTGCAAATAATTTGATCAAATTCAAAATTACACAAAGGATTTGTCAACATGTGTTTGGCAACATTTCAACACAAATCTGGCAAGCACATAGTGCAAATTGATTCACAAGGTTAGTATAGGGAATATTTCCTCTACCCTTACTATGAATAACCTATTTGTCTTTCAATTATTAGCTCACCATCATTATCTTCACATGAATTATTTGCATAGTTTTGAAGCTTTTTATTTATCAAATTTCCTCCATCAATGGCTTGGCTTTCCTTTTATCAGTATGAAACTTAAGCCCATTTTAGACAAGGGTCCAATTAGCAGCGTCCAATGAAATCAAGCATTCCTATTGGTCCCGAGGCCTTTAGACAAGGGTCTAGGACTAAGACAAACCAAATTTTAATTTGACCTACATGGCATCATTTTGGAGGGAAAAAAAATTGGTCCGGACCCAAAAAAAAGAGCTTAAAGGAGAGCTCATGGTTGGGAGAACCAAAGTGTAAACTAGGGTCCAAAGTTATTCATTTTTTTGTTTTTTGTTTTTATTTTCATGTTTTCTTTTACCTTTGTTGTTTGAATTTTGTGATAGTGGAAAACATGCTATGGATTGAGGACATTGTTGCGAGCACATCAGCTCCCTCATTTTCAATCAATTCTAGAATTGACATTGCTAGTTTTGTGCATCCTCACAAGGTGGTTGTTAGGAGTATATTTTGAACTTTTTCAAATGCACAAAATGAAGGTGAATTGGAAGGTGGGGCATGAAGTGGAAGATTGAAACATCAATTTTCACAAATGGAAAGGGATATGAATTTACAAGAGAACCCCACTAAACTGGTTCTCATTTCAAAGAAGAAAGCACGAAGGAAAATATGATTGTGATGAAAGACAAAGATGAAAAAGTTGAAAAAAATAAGGTGGACGGTGAAGTTTACACCTCATTGCTCTAAAAAGAGAAATGGAGCTTGAATTTACCAAAAATGCGAAAAAACAAGGAAAAAAAAAATAAATCCAAAGTTGACCTAATTCTCTCATATAATCAATCACACATTTTTATATTGGACCCCAAGCCTTTGGACACACTCATTATACCTTAGGAAAAAGTGTTTTTTTTAATATGAAGGGTCCAACTCAAGGTTCAATTTGCTTCAAATCGGTCCCAGGGCTTTTGATCCCTGGACCCTTGTCTAAAGTGGCCCTTATCAATTGTGTTTTCCATGTTTCCCATGCTGATTCATGTCAGTGGACCTGATCATGCTCGTAGGAGTCCAAATACTGTTCTGGTTTCCCATGAATCATGGATATTCTGGGAACACAGTGACATAGGGAGCAGCTCAAGAAGGATGTTCAGAAGGGAGCCAATTTGATCAAGCTTGGAGAGCATGAACCCTTGAGGAGGGATGTTCGGGGTGATATTTCCATGTTTGTTTGCTAGGGGTGTTTATTGCACTGCAGATTTTT
>Ga0209611_10002066_pt1 | contig 35128 bp, 24 predicted proteins | sample S1TSphgellanicum_3_FD_187693 | JGI IMG/M metagenome (GOLD analysis project Ga0209611, IMG submission 187693) | Host-associated microbial communities from peat moss isolated from Minnesota, USA - S1T2_Fc - Sphagnum magellanicum MG (SPAdes) (version 2) | ecosystem: Host-associated > Plants > Peat...
GACTGGCACTTTTGTTCATACCGGTGTGTGTTTTTTTGTTTTTTGTTTTGTTTTTTGTCTCCCCTTGTTTGGTTCTTTCTGTGGCTTCCTGAGGAAGTGTTAGCCTTGCTGTTTCTTCTTCATTGTGAGAACTGAGATTTCTCTATTCTTATGAAAGATATTCAATAATATGCCAGTCTCTTTCATTTAGATCAGTCCTTGCTTGACAACAAGTATCTTGCTTTAACAGTGTGTCCTTTATCCATGTATGTTGCCACTGTGCATGCTGAAGCTTCAATCTGCTATTTCTAAATGTCTCCTCATGTTTCTCAAAATTTCTCACTTTATTACCATATTGGAATGTGTGTAGCCACCCAGAAGACAGTTGATGGACCGTCAGGAAAGGATTGGAGAGGAGGTCGGGGTGCGGGCCAAAACATCATTCCCAGTTCAACAGGTGCTGCCAAGGTGTCTAATTATCTTCCCCCTTGAATCTTCTCACAGCCTCTCTGTCCAGTTGGCCTTTTGCAGCTAAGGCACTGAGGCAGACCCACCTTGCATTGAGTTAATTATTTTTGTGCCTGATATAAATCTTCATGCTGGACTTTCCCACTCCCATGGAGACTCCTCTCCTGAAGTGTCAGTGGTGTTTATTCATCACAAGATGCCACAGTAGGAAGTGCATAAGGGTCATTGGTGGAAGGAATTGTGATCCCCAGCAAGTGTTTTTAATCCTGGAATTGATCTCATTTTGATTTTTCATTACGATTATGAGCTGAGATTCTGAATAGTGACTGACTAGGTCTATCATGAAGTGGGTACCTCATTTGGATTCTTCTCATATTGAACCAACTATCGTTCTTCAGGCTGTTGGCAAAGTGTTGCCAGAACTGAATGGAAAGCTCACAGGAATGGCATTCCGTGTTCCAACTCCAAATGTGTCAGTTGTGGATCTGACTTGTCGAATTGAGAAAGCAGCTTCCTATGATGAGATCAAAGTGGCAATCAAGTGAGTATCTTAACTCACTTTCACATCACTGCCATCTGTGTTGTGCTGCTTTGTTTGTCCAGAGTGTGAAATTACAGTTGTATTATTGTGGAAAGCATTTTTGGAGTTGAACCAAGAACTGAAGATATCTTGTACATAATCTATGTTATGTGCTTGATGAGTCATAGTCTTCATGTTGCATGGACATCTTAGCTCCCAGTGGGGGATAGCATTGTCTTACCATCAAATAAGTGAGACATAGTTTAAATATGATGTGTTGCCATGGTTTCTACAGAGCAGCTTCTGAAGGACCCATGTATGGTTACTTGGGTTACACAGAAGATGATGTTGTCTCAACTGATTTCGTGGGTGACAGAAGGTACTTCACACGTTGACCTGAAGCAGATGTTCCTGATGTCTGTTCATCATTGTGCTCACATGCCTTTCATCATTGCTGTAAAAGGTGGTGTCGGTGTTTGACAGTCCTAAATCACAACATTTGGACTTTGCAGATCAAGCATCTTTGATGCTAAGGCAGGAATTGCATTGAATGATCACTTTGTGAAGCTAGTTGCATGGTATGACAACGAGTGGGGTTACAGGTACTTCACCGTCTTCTGCAGCCAAATTCGTTGATGACTTGCACACTTCAGTGGGAATTAGCTTGTACAATAATTTCCATGTGCCCAATGTTCCTTTGACCTTGTGTCTTGCCTTGTTTGTCAAGACTCTTTGCTAATGTATGGTCTTTTTTGTTGGGCAGCAACCGCGTGGTGGACTTGATCAAGCACATGGCTGGGGTCACAGCCAATGTCAACTAGCCTCCGTTTTCAAATTAAAAATCCTGCAGTTGAAACCTTAGCACAGATGGAACTGGATTTTGCAAATTATTTGCTTCCAGTATTGCACTGAAGTGACCTTGGTACATGATTAGAAGGATGGAAATGATTATGAACAGTAAGGTTTGCTAAGACTAGACAGAGAGGTGAGAAGAGAATAGCTTTTTGATAAAGGTGATTTAAATTGTCAAATTTTGGCCCACATACCTCAGATTTACTCACCCAGACATTTCAGATTTTGAGTGGAATGCTGAAATACCGGTATGCACTTTTAGCAGGACAAATAGAGAAGATAACACCTCGTAGTAATGGAATATGCCTGCAATTGTATGTCTTTTGCTACATGTTCCTAGATATTGTAGTCAAAAGGAACAGTTAATTTGAGTGTTATAAGGGTGTTGATTTTAAATGATTAATCCATTCTGCATGGTTTCACAGTAGTTGAGCTCAGCTGAGTCTATAGCTGCAATTTGGTGAAGTTTTTGGCGGCAGTTTTGTTCCTGGGAATGTGGTACACCAGAATCACAGAAGTTGATAGACTAAGAGTTAGGATGGGTACAAATTGGTGAGCTCAGGATATATAGTAATGCAGATTAGCAGATTGTCTTGGTCACAACCGATGAGCCCAGGTGTTGCAATGATAATGGGGATTTTACTGTTTGATACTGATGCTAGTTTTGTTCTTGTGGTGCTCGTGCAGAGATGCCCCACATGGTGAGGTCAGGATAGAAAACTTAAGAGGGATGGGAGTCCATGGAACTGATGAGTGTGGGCACTGGTTTTGCAGGGAATGACTATGTGTTTCTCACTGATTGATGTTGCTCTGGTGGTGTAGCAATTGTATAGAATTTCATGTTTGTAAGTGGGTTGGGTGTATAAATTTGTTATAAGATTGTTCATAAATCAGAATTTGTATAAATTAGTGTGATTTTTTGTAATTATATAAATATTAAGTGGGCCTTATATGCACAAAAGGCAAGAGGGAGCAAATGTGAAAGCACAATATAAGATTTTTAATGATTCAATGATATGTGGTTTAAACACAAAACAAGAATGAAGGTTATTCATCGAATTAATGATATTATAATTATGTGAAAAAAAAAAATTATTATGTAAATTTTGATTTTTGAAGTGTCTTTTTTTGTCACAAATAATTTGTGTTTGTGCATTGACACTTTTTTTTGGTTTCATTGTAGGTTGCATTCACTTAAAATGCTAAACAAGTGATTTTTATCTCATTATGTGTGCACTATGAGAAAGAAATGATTGAGAAAACTTAATGGACCAAAAAAAAAAGGATATCTTATTCTGCTCAATGTTTTTTTAATGTTTTTTTTGTTTGTTAAAAGCATTTTTTTATTTGTTTTGATAATTTGATTAGGTTTTGTGCATTACATCATTATTATATAGCACAAGCCATATGATATCAATACATTTATGTTGATGTGTTCAAAAAGGATGAATTGAAAATTGCAAGTTTGGATATCAGTTTTTGTCACATATTATTGAAATCAAATCTTTTTTCAGTTCAAAAAAAATTAAAATGAGAATATTATAAACCACAATATGATAATCAAAATGTTATTTCATATCATCCAACATTATTATTACTATGGGAAGCACATTCGAATATACTATGTATCACATCTTCATGTTCAAAATTTTATCTTTTGAAATATGCAATGAAATGTGAATCACATAGAACATTGAATTTGAATACAGAAAATTTAGAATGATTTGGTTTACGTGATGCATAAAAAACACAGTTACAACTAATATTTAATTTAATCATATCAAAACATGTATCACTTACAAAAGTAGCACTAGTGTGTTTACAAATACCAATTTTACAAAAGAGTTGAGGTGTTCAATATATTGATTCAAAACCAACTTTTACTTCATACGAAATTACTTACAAAATCAAGAATTTAGGGTTTTCGTCCAATAGATATTTATATTTCTAGACCAATTGCATTTGAAGAATTAACTTTTATGCAATATTTCAAAGAATATACACATGATTGTAAATTATATCTTACCTATCACCATTTCAAAAAAGATGATATTGGTTTTGTTATTTATGAAAATAAAAAATTAGTACAATTCACTAATTTTCATCTTGTTTATGACGGTTTTTCCTTTAATATTTTATTACAAAAAGTCATTTTGTAATAAAAAAATTACTTTCTAAAAGTAATGTTCAATTCTTATATATACATGGATGTCAAATAAGAGGATTTTTCTATAATATCGAATCTTTACACATATATATTTAATGAAATATGATAATCAAAATTTGTTTGAAAATGAAAAACAAACTCAACTTTTTCAAATGTTTTTGGAAAAATATCCATATTTAAATCCGAATTTTGAAATTGAAGAAATTATGTTTACATGTTCATCAAATGTGAATGAAAATATATCAAATTTTACAAAATACACTCAACGTGATGTCAAAGATGAAATACAAAATTGCATATTTAATTATGTTCAATTGCATGTGTTAAATATCTTAATTAATCAATTAACAAGATTACCCATATCAAAAGGAATGCTTGGAAGTGAGAAAACGTTTTTTAACACATATTTCACACATATCTTCAAATGCAAGCTAAAATGTATTATTAACAACAACTAAAGTTGTTGTTTTATGATTATCACAACATGCTTGCTTACACATACTCAATTTAGAACACTAGTTCGTGGTTATCTTTATGTTTTACCATTGTGTTTTACGTCAATCAAATGATGTGTTACAAATATTCAAACATGTGGATGTAATTATCATTGATGAAATGTCAATGATGACTAGTACTATGCTATTGCAAGAGAACAATGTTTAAAGTAAGCTCAAAGTACCACAAATCTATTTACAAATGTGTTTGTATTATTAATAGGTGATTTGGAAGAATTATCTACAATATGTATACATTCTTTTAAGAAAGCTGAATTGTATTGTAAAATTTGTCATATTTCAATGGCCCCATGTTGGTCTATAGCCACTCATCATATTTTAACAAGTTCTATTAGGGATACTATAAATCCTATTTTTCTTGAATTTTTAAATGTTATTTGTATTTTAAAAACCCACACAAATAGAAATCAATTGTGTACTTTCATGTTGTTATATTTCAAAAACAAAGTTTTGGTCACACTTTGATGACCAATATTATTATTATATGTTCACATTGAGAAGATGTCAAAGTATAATGATTTGGTTATCGATAAAATATTTGATATTAATGATACTTTTAATGTGACAATGGAAATTAATGCTACAAGTATTTAAAATGAAAAAATTTAGTTACATGATCCAAAATTTGATCACATTAAATATGTAGCTATGGGGACATTTGTAATTCTTATACATAAATATTTCAAAAGGAGCTATAAATGGAACTATTACTATAATAACATATCCACATTTCAATAATGATTATGGTAAAACAAGATACAAGTATTATCATAAAAATTATCAATACAAATACATTTACATGGGTGCAAATATGTATCTAGATATTAAAAACCATGTTGAATAGTGGTGAAAACTATAATTTTTTTTACATATGTTTTTGTCTTGACATTTTAAAGTTGTGTTTATTCCAAATGACTAATATTTATGTTGAAGAATTCAAATTAAAAATTTATTAAATTTCATTTTGGATTTTGGTTTTAATGAAGGACTTTTGGAACTTGAACAATAGTTGCATAAAATGTAATCAATTTTGCAAAGGATTGGTAAAGGACTCTTTTAATGAAATAATTTTGATGATAAAAGAATTTAAATGATAATAACTTACTACTCACATTCAAAAACACTCACAAGTTAAAAGTTATGGAATTTGAAAGTTTTAAAAATTCAAATTATGTTTCAAATTTTCAAAAGTCCATTACCACATGTAAATAGGGTGTAATGTGCATGAAATATTTTTAAAAGTTGTAGTTTATAAACAAGAAATTAAAACCTAAAATAGATAACATATTTTGGTATGATTCAAAATTATGGTAAATTTTCAAAACAAAACTTAAAATTGACAAAATTTGCACACTTTGAAAAACTCATATTTATTCAATGAGATTAATACAAAACATGTGATCTATTGAGGCATCTATAACAAGTTGCCAAAAAATTCATTCAAAAAAAAATTTCATATGAAAAAATCAAAAGGATTAAAAAAAATTCACATTCTTTTTATAAAGTAATCATGTTGGCTCCTATATATGTACTTGCACATTATGGTTTGTACGATGACAATTTGTATAATATATTTTCAGCTTTGCAACTGGTTGGTTTCTCATAGTTACAATCGTTACACTTGAAATTTGTGCTACAATTAATGGATTTTATGCTTTTGGCACAAAAATGCTTTCTTCACACATCAATGTAGATTCCTTGTATTGTTGTAGAGGGTTTCAATTCATCCCTCTTGATAAGATTGTAGTCCAAATTCAAACACTATTGTCAAAGAACTTGTCAAATAATTAATTAATTTTTAAAATATCATTTTCAACAAGCAAAATATTTAAAAGGATTCCTCATTTTCCTTCACAAAGTTATTTTTTGAGAAAACCATTTTCTAATTTTTTTTTGAATTCTCAAAATAATATAATTAATGTGAAAGGTGAAAATATTATATCCAACTTTCTTAGTGTGTTAGTCTTTTAACTCCCTCTGCATGCAAGTAAGAAAAGTGTAGGGCAAGGACTATGGAACTGTGTTTTATGAATTTTTGAAATGTGGGTTGTATAATACGTATAATATGTATAATACATTTTGTTTAATACGGTGAACAAATCAGGAGCAGCAGCCCGTATTGATGACAGATGATCAGTCCAAACGTCTCTTAGGACATTCACAGAATTTGAATTACAACCTGAGCAATGTTGCAATTAGCTGCAGCGGTGATCAATCTGGCAAATCTTCGACATACACTAGTACTGATCATAATGGGTCCCAGATTTTCATACCCTCAGCAGGGCAGGAGCAGCACCTGGATCAAGCAGACAATAGCACGAATGGTGGACTTCAGCTTGTGCATCTGTTGTTGGGCTGTGCGGAGGCAATCGATGCTAGTGAGTACGAGCGAGCCGGAGATTTGCTTTGCCACTTGAGAGCAATCTCGTCACCACAAGGAGATCCCATGCAACGAATTGCGTTCCACTTCGCGGAAGCTTTGAGTGATCGCAGACAGCGGCACAACAACAACACCAACATGTCGAATTTTCAATATGATCAGTATCGTCACAAAGCCTCGTATTGTGATCTTGTTAGGCCCGCAACAAACAGCACTAGTAGAAATGCGGCGGCCTCTACATGCAACAGGCCAACAGCTGCAGCAGCCCTAGTACAGCAGCTACATGTGAGTTGTGTTCATTGTTGGGGGCGCATCACGATTCACGATACCCTCGTCCATGATCTCGTTGGTATCAAACAGCATTTCGTCACTGAAACGATTCAGGCCATCCGACAAGTCGATCTCGTTGAACTCATCGAGGTGGTCGTCCAGGTTGCTTTGTTGAGCATCTTCTTCATGGTCCTCCTGCTCATCATTCTCCTCATTGATCCGGGCCGCATCAGCGGCATCAGCGGCATCAGCGCCGAGCTTCTTCAGCCATCGAACGAACGGGCCGTTGCGTCCAACACTCGCGCGTCGTGTAAGCTGCTGCGCATCGAAAACGATGGTCGTGCTGGCCTCGACCTTGCCCGCCGCAACTCAAGACCGGTTGCGTGAATGTACTCGGTTAGCCGACTTGTGATTACGCTCACCAGCGCTGGCCCCGGTCGGCATCTTGTGAATGGCCAAGAGCGGCTTCTTCAGATGTGAGTACACCGAGTCGTCCGCCAACGCCCACATATGTTGCGGCATGGAGAATATGTCAGCGAAATCGTCGTCATTGTCTTCGACACGGATGGTGTAGAGGCCGAACTCGGATTGCATTAATCTATTCAGCAAGATGTCGATAGCGACCATTCGCTTGATTGCCTTTTTGCACTCTTGCAGGATGGTCAGGTCGCCCAGATTGAGGAAAGCATCCATGTGTAGCTTGGCTAGATTGTCGCGCAGGTCATCAAATAGAGGGTCGGTGCGGAAAGCCAGAGCGTGCGTCGGCAAGAAGATCGTCTTGAGGCAATGGCAAACCAACGTATGCATTTTGTCGACATCGGCATTGCTAAGGTCCAGGGCGGCCCTGACATCCGGCGGCAACGTGCGAAAGTGGTGCGCAACGGCCAGAAAGCAGGTGTAGACGCTAGAAAATGTCGATTCGTCACCCTCCAAGTATGACAGACAAGAATAAACAACACTGAGTAGCACTTCCACAGCTGCGACACCCTTCCAGAAGGATGCCGTCAAGATCAGGTCCTTCAGATCATTAGGCAGATCAACGTCTAGGTCGTTCGACATGATTTCGGTCGGCAGCTGGCACATCGCCGTCCACACTCGATTCAGGCGCTTGGCGGCGTCTCGGACCGTTCCCCAACGCGTTTTCGTGAATAGGAGAACACGAGCGTGATTCCATACTTCTCCTTGCAAATTTTGTCGAACAGCTGCTGGATAAGATGAATCTTACATACGCTTTTCACGAGGAATACGATCTGTTTGACAATCAGCTTGACAACCGGAAATTCCTTCACCAAGTCCATGCACAGATTATGCAGCACATGCGGCGAGCAGCCGAACGCAAACAGAAACTCGGTGTCCTGGATACACAGGCGGCGCAGCTTGATCATGACCGACGGCGAATCAGAGTAGAAAGTGAACATCGGCGCTCCCACAAAATGCTCGTTCATAGTGGCAACCTGCTGCGGATTAGCATCGCCATCACCAGCATCGGAACTAACAACGTGGCTGACAAAGCCAAGTGCAAGCTCGCGGATTGTGAGCAACAGGCGGCGCTTGGAATCGATCAGCTTCTCGTACAAATTTTCGGCGCTCTCTCGGCGTAGCTCCATGGAGAAGTGTTCCAAGAAAAACGCCATCGGCCCGCAAGCCATTAGGTTAATGATCTGCTTACCCTGAACGTTTATGGCGCCGTCCAGGGTCAGGCAAATCATGACGAACTGCTTCAAGTTACGCACGACCTCGGCCATGATGTTCGTGTACTCCAGGCGCAACAAGTCGCCACCGATCATTTCTGTTGAAGGGATGTGGAAGGCGCCATGCAGAGCATGGAAAAATTGTTGCCAGGTGTGATGCTCGAACGCCTTAAACGGCATTGCCGTTTGGTGAATGGCGCGAGCAAACATTTTACGTAGGCGTTCGTTTTCTTCTTTAGTCAAATAGTCGAAATGTGCACGACCATTGCTGAATGTGGACGATGAGGCCATGATGTTACCGTTGTGTTCTGCTGCTTCTGCAGTGGAAGGATCGCCCGAGGATGACGTCGTCATTTTGGTCTTCTTGCGGGGCGGCGCTGCGAAGCCCAAGTTAAGCTACCCAATGGAGCAAGCGCGCTTCGAGCAGGCACTAATATGGCTTCGGAGACGAGCAGTTACCGCTCCGACAACCGCTGAGCAGTTTCTGCAAACTACCTTCGTCGCTTTGGACCCGTCCGGGACATAAGGTTCGTGAAACTCGTCCCACACTGCGTCCTTCTTCGGACCCATGATGGACGATGGTGCAATGGACAATGGTGCAAGAATCAGGATGGTGTCGACTGCGAACTAACAATTCAATGTGGGCTGCGTAGTGCGCAGCCTGCAATTCAATGCGGGCTGTGCAGTGCGTAGCCTGCAATTCAATGCTGCGAGCTGTGCAGTGCGCAGCCTGCAATTCAATGCGGGCTGCGTAGTGCGCAGTCTGCAGCTAGCACTACAAGTTGTAGCCTACAACACGCGCAGTTGTATAGTTGTACACATGGCCGTGTATTATACATTGTATTATACATATGTATTATACAGACGTTCTATACACACAGTTCTATAGCAAGGACTAATGAAACTGAGAATGGGGCCGTTCTGGGAATGAAGGTTCTTTGTTCTTTCTTACCCCTACACTTTTTTACGTGCGGGCGGAGGTGGTAAAAATGGTGTAAAAGAGCCGGCAGGAAAGGGCAGGTGAAAGGGGGCAGGAAAAAAAAAAGACGCCTGACTCAAATGAAGGGAAAGACGAGGAGGAGAGAATGGAAAGAAATATGCCTGGGGCAAAAGACGAGCAGGGAAAGACGAGGAGGAGAGAAGGGAAAGAAATATGCCTGGTGCAAAAGAATTGCGTAGAACGAGCGGGGTTACGAAAGGGACGAGCACGAGGAGGAGAACAGGAAATGGGAAGATCCGTGATTCTTGTGCAAATGGCGGAGAGAGGATTAGAACAGCAGCAATCGCAATCCAGTGCATAGAACAATAGCCAAAAGAAAACTGTGAACACGAATGAGAGACAGAGAGAGAGACAGAGAGAGAAAAAAAAGTGTTGTCGTTTAGGCCGCAGGAGGGGATACCACAAGCTGCTTGTTGCAATTTGGGAGCTACCGACGGATTTTGTTGCCGCACAGATCTGAGATTGTGGTGAAGGGGGAGTTGGGATTTAAGCTTTTTCAATGTAGTGTGGCCGCTTGTTGGGATTTCTGGGAGACCCATCGTCACGTTTTTGAGGTTTTGCTATCTCTTGAGGTGTATTTGGTGGCTGGCTAGCTGGCTGGCTGGCTTGGTCGCTCCCTGTGGGTGTGTGTCTCTTTCCGGCCCCCATCCCACCAGAACATTTTCTAGGGTTTTATAGGATCCAAACTGGAAGGATCAGGCTGTTGGGTTTTGATATAATCTCATCATATCTTGTACCCCTTGTTTCCAGATGGCTTGATGGTGGCATAGAGAAGGATTGTGGAGAACCCATGATCAAAACTTGCCTCTGCTTTTTGGGTTTTATTGTAGTGTGTTTATAGCTGTTCTTTTTTTTGGTGGGGGGGGGGAGGGGGTCTTGGGGGGAGCTATGGCGGCATCCGATGGGGAAGAGCGGGTGCTATTAACTGCACAGCGGATTGTTAAATCCCTAGGCACCAATGATACCATGACAGATGACATGCTCCAAATCCTTTCGAAATTTGATCACCGGTTTTCCAGCATGAATGACAAGTCGAAAAAGCATGAGTCAACAAGCTCGCAGGAATCAGATGAGCTCGAAAGTATACCACCTTCTTCAAGGACAACCCTAGCTTCAAACCCTACACCACTGCCTCCTCGAAAACCAAGCAGAAAAACCAGCAAATCAAGCCTTGATAGAGCAGAAGATGTCATAATTCATTGGGATAAGGCATACTCAGAGGAAGCCCGAGAAAGTATGATTTTTGAATCTCCTACTGAAGATGCCTTGGCGTACCTTGGAGCTGTTGACAAGGTTCAGAATGTGCTGGAGTCACTCACAGTTCATGACACTGATCCTGGAATGCTGGAGAGAGTGCAGAACCTGTTGCAATTGGCCATGGTGAGACTAGAAGAGGAATTCCGCAATATGCTCGACAAGCATAGTGAATCTGTTGACCCTGACTGGTTACTAGATTGTTTGTCGGCAGGGTCATTTGCAAATATCCAAGATAATGCAGTCAGAGCTGCACCAGAAAGCTCTGGAGAAGATGATGACGACGAAGATGATGATGATGATGATATCCCTGTGGCAGAACCTGTGGGAGATTTACCATCTATTGTGGACCTAGTTCTCCCAGAAGTTGCCCTTGACTTGCAGAACATAGCACAGCGCATGGTTACAGCAGGATTCAGTCATGAGTGCTGCAACGTGTATGTGGATGTCAGGAAGAGAGTTCTGGAAGACAGTCTGTACAGATTGGGTGTTGAGAGGCTCAGCATTGATGAGGTGCAGAAGTTGCCATGGGAGACACAGGAAGACACAATCAAGAAATGGAACCAGGCCATGAAAATTGGTGTCAAGGTTCTTTTTGCAAGTGAAAAGCAGCTGTGTGATCAGGTACATACTGCTCACCCATTCTTTGGATCTCTGATTAAAAGGTTACATTTTTCTGCGGAAACAAAGAGTGAGCAGGGTTACATTCTGCAAATCTCTATCCCAGGGTGCATGCTCCTGCACACCCAGTTGTTGGAGCAGACATTCCTAAAATTGCATGGCAGCAACTGTCTCAAAGTGGACCATGTAGCCCAAATTCTCACTTCTGAGTCCCTATTGATGGAGATTAAAGTTGAACACCATGTTAAATTGGTGATGGAATAATGTGCATATCACTCCCCTCAACTGATTGCTAAGCTGCAAATTAGCTGAACAAGAGAATCTCCTCATTCGTGTTATGTTTCAGTTTCTGCTCTGTATAATGTCGTCCACAGACCACTGCTCTTTCTCTTAACGTTGCTCCTCAACCATATTGAGTTATGATTTGAAAAGGCAATCATTTCTGAAATAGGCACTAGAATGTTTTGCAAGTTTTCTTCTGGTTTTCCATTAAGTTTATACTTTTGAGTTGCCTTTAGCTGTCTCTGAATTTTTATCTGTTTCCTTTCACCTCCTCACTTTTGTTTTTTTAGAATTTTCCTGGACTGAGACTCACCCCATTCCTCCAATTCCTCCCATAGCTCAGGGGACACATATCTTACATTGTATCCTTGCCTTTCAACTTCATGCTTGACTGTGGTGGTTGGAAAAACCGTGTCATGATGTAGCTCAAGAAATCTGAGAGAAATACAGAGCACATCCTGCAAACTGTTTATATACAAACATCTTGAGTGAATTAGAAGATGATGCTTTCGATCATGATTAGTAGATTGTTTGTGTTGGTGGACTGGTTTCGAGAGATACATCATTTTGTGAAAACAGGTGTTCTCTATGTACATGTTTATGATTACTACCAGAACATTAGTCTTGGTCACATCAGGTATCAAAGGTAAGAATTTGATGAGATGTTGAACTCATTCTGTCAAACTGTCTGTTGATCAGGTTTTTCCAGTGAATTCCGACTCCTTGTTCTGCGAAATCTCTAAAGGGATAATGATGCAGATGCTGAGCTTTGGAGAAGCTATAGCCATTTCACGGAGGTCCCCAGAGAAGCTTTTTAAAATCCTGGACATGTATGAGACACTGCGGGATCTTATCCCAGACATTGATTCAATATTCTCTGGAAGTTCTGGCACAAGTGTGAGGTTAGAGGCATCAGGCATTTTGATGCGCCTGGGAGAGGCAGCACGAGGGACATTTGCTGAGTTTGAAAATGCGATTCAGCGAGATGGATCAAAGACGCCTGTGCCTGGGGGTACAGTTCATCCTCTGACTCGTTATGTGATGAATTACATCAAGTTGTTGTGTGATTACACAGTAACTCTGAAGCAACTCTTTGGGGAGAACAAGAAGGAGGTACGAATGCTTTTGGGTGACCGCAATGGAACCCCAGTTGCTTATGGTGGTGATGATGCTCGAGATGGAAAAGAGGAGCTGTCACCATTGGCCGTGCAAATAAACTGGCTAACCCATGTGCTTCGGAACAACTTAGAGGGTAAGTCCAAGCTCTACAAAGATGTGGCTCTCACTCATCTCTTTCTCATGAACAATGTGCACTACACAGTCCAGAAAGTGAAAGGCTCAGAGGTGCGAGCACTAATAGGTGATGACTGGGTGCGGAAGCACACTAGCCTTGTGCGGCAGTATGCAACTAGTTACCAAAGAGCTGCTTGGAGCAAGGTCTTGGGCTTCTTGCGGGATGAAGGCATTCACAGCTCTGTCAGCTTGTCAACTGGGGTGTCACGGGTGGTGCTGAAGGATCGCTTCAAGAACTTCAACCTTGCATTTGATGAGGTTCACAAAGCACAGTCAACATGGGTGGTGGTGGATCCAGAGCTCCGTGACGAACTTCGCATCTACATTGCTGACAAGATTCTCCCTGCCTACCGTGCCTTTGTAGGACGGTATGGCCAGTTCCTTGAGACTGGCAGGCACCCTGATAAGTACATCAAATATCAACCTGAAGACTTGGAGGCTGCTATTGGTGATTTCTTTGAGGGTTCATCATCCAACTCAATGGCTGTGAGACGAAAATCATTGCCACATCAGTGAGCTTTGTCAAAAGTGTATGAACATCTGAATTCCTTTATAGAGCATGAAAGGCCTGACTTCAAATAACATCTGCTTAACATAAGCTGAGTTCTGCGTAATGTAAGCTGAGTTCTTGTTGATGTTGGAAAACTTGGTTTGATACTGTAGTTGTATGTTCAGTGCAATCTTCCAAGCTCCACAACTCCTTTTGTTCTTCTAGATGGTAGGAGATGCAAAAGAACCTGCCAAACTTGGGTTCCTGGAGCTTTCTTTAGTTTTCTTGTATTGACCCCACTCTCGTCCATTGAGAAGTCAACCCATTTAAAGATGAAAATGTCTTAAGCTGACTTTGCTCTGATGGATCCACAAGACTAAGCAGAGAGCTCACCAGGTAGGTGGTGCTGATATTCCCCCTTAAACCTGATCTTAAGCTTTTGCTCAATTGGAACCTCGCTCTGTGCATCTATGCTTCATTTCATCTTTCCTAGACTTGGCTCTCAGGGAAGAAATGACAAATGTTTGCAACTGAGTGAAAATTTCACAACTAAGCATGATTAATGATCTCTTCTCTTGGCACGTTGTGCACTTGTTCCATTCAGAGGTTGACATTTTTCTAATACCAGAACAGCGGCACAAGATGTGGACTCTTTACCTGTTGGCCTACTTGTTGAGGACGAGGCTATAAACACTGTCCAAAAATACTGGAGATGCTGGTGAGGCCACATCATGCCATCCTTTTGACTATTGCAGTTGGAGGTGAACCCTTTCTAATTACAATAGTAATGCAACATCAGAGTGATCTGTTCAGTACCCGAATTGCCACTACTAGGCCCTAGTTTCTGCAGAACTGAGGATGAAATGAGAAGTCAGGATGAAAACAGTCCATGGGAAAAAAAAATCATCGGATCAAATTAGTCTCATCACCTAAATTGATCCTCAGGGGAGTTCCATACACAGTTCTGGATTTGCATTAACTTTCCCTGCTGCTCATATTCTTCATTAAATTGATGCTTATGTTTTACACCCTTGGGAGAGTTGTAAGCTCCTTGGGAATTGTTGTACGAACCCTGGATTATGTCCACATCTTTCTAGGGTACATTTTTTTTTAAATCAACCTACAAGATTTCTTTCATTCTGAACTTTTGATTTGTTTCAATAGTGAACATCTATCTGTGAAGGAAGTTAGTTTGTTTTGTTTTGTAGTTATGAGATCCACTGAACCAGGATGCTTTAGATCATGTTCTTGGTATCTTTGGAAAGCTCTCGATGAGGAGGGGTGCATGGGCTTGGTTCCATGACGTTTGGACTTGCAGTGCAAAAGTTCTTGAATATTGAATGATTTCTTCACTGAAAATTAAAATAAATCATAGCTAAAATTTTTGGAGGAAATGGAATGTGCCTTCGGTGTTGTTGGAAAGATCTTGATGAGTGAGGATTTAATGGAATTTATTTGGTAAGATTTGGATTCAGAATGTGGGAGATATTGATTTTAAAGTGATTTCTACTGCTGAAAATTTCAAATAAATTCCCAAAAAACAGGTTTTGGAAGGAAAAATCAGTTGAGGACGTGGTAACACTTGGGCCAACGGCACAGGCCACACTAGTGTGAATGAAAATGAGAAATATGGGAACCAAGCTCCTTTTCTAAAACATTGTTTCCAAAAGTGTGCACATAGTGACAAAAAAAGTCCATGGTATTTATCTCAAAGTTTGAAAATGTTGTCTCAATGTGAGAATGCACAGAAAGAATGAACTTGAAAACTACATGCAATTGAAACTTGCAAGATCTCTCTGACTTTGAAGGAAACAACTACTAATTCACTGTAAGCTAGATCATGTGACAATTATGTTGCAAATCTGAAACTACTCTGGGATTCATGTAAGCTCTTCAAATTTTACAATAGGAACTTCAATATCATGAAGAAGTTCTACAATAAGTAAGGGATCAACAACTAGAAAGTTTTACATTGTGGGAATTGTTAAATTGATTCCCAACATGGGGACTAGAACCTCATGTAAAGGGGTCCAGTCATAATAAAAGGAGCTAGTTGAACCATGCATTGAGACCTTTCTAAGGATTGCATTTTACATGTGACTTTCTTGCATTGATATAATATACCAAATCTGATAGTTTTTATACAACTTTTTAGATTGGATATCAGTATTGAAACCGCATATGACCCATACGATAATAAATATATGAAAATTTTATAGCCTTATAGTATAATCAAAATTTTCAACTTTCTTTTAACCATAACCATCAATTTTGAACTATATTAGTCATTCAAGACATTTGAACATTAGAATCCAATATAAAATAACTACAAAATTCAAAAGAATTTTTGAATAGTTCACCATATGTGGCCCTTTTTATGAAACATATTAAACCATATAAAAATTTGAAAACATTTTGTGATGGCTTGAATAACATTTTTAAATGTGCTTAAAAACAGTATACAACAAGTTTTTTTTAATGTAAAAAGATTGTTCCAACACAATGAAATCATTCCAAATTCATGGGATTCCAACTTCATGGGTATGCGTTTTCCAGAACATGGACAAAAAAATCATTAAATATAATTAATGGTGATTTTTCAAAATAATGAGAGTACAATTTTTCACTACACTTAACAATTACTTTGGTTCTTTTTATTGTGACTACACCAAAGAGGTTCCAACTTTCCTTTTAACTATTTGGCCTCATGCTTCATAATCATTTCAATCATTGCCTTCTATGTTATTGGAAATTCCCAAAATTCATCATTAATAAAAATAGGAATTGGTATGATAGCTTTGTGTTCATCCTTATTACACAAAGCAATTAGCTTCAATGGTTCAATAGGTGCATCGACCTTCAAAATTCCAACCCCTTGCACCACTTCATGCTTCCTTTTCTCATTGTCATAAGCTTCCTAAAACATAATAATCGCACAATTCATAGTCTCATTAGCAATAATCTGTTAAATAACACAATCTTTACAGCTTTTTATGTGTGATTAAATTTGTTTTATGATTTAACATCCCTATGGCATGTTTATTCCATTCCATATGCATGTCTCAACAATTTGAAATTGTTGTTGAACCCATATGATGTGCCCTATGGCACGAATGAAGCTTTGCAAAGTCATTCAAGAATACAAGCTATCATTTGGTTTAGTAACTTGTTGGTTATAACATGAAAAGACACAACATATTGACAAATGGTTTAAGATCCACTTCTTCAAATGGATCCTCAATGTTGTTATCTATAGGATAATCCTTAAACTTTTAAAAGAGTTCGGCCCAAATTTTTACATGTTTTCATTTCTAACAACTTCCACATGTAACAATCTCCATTTCACAAATGTCCAATTCATCAAATCTTTTTGGCTCACTACACTATTTATTAACCTTAAAACATTGGGTCAAAGGTTTGTTGTCATCATCAAAAGAGTTAACAATATCCTTTGGGGCATGTTTGTGAAAATGTGATTATGATTCATCAACCTTCATGTTCATAATTGCTTCATGAGACTTCATGTACATAATTTCATCCCAGTGAAACCCCAAAAAAAAAATCAATCTCAAAAGCATGAAGAACCTTAAAACAAGAATTGATAACATGACCATTAGGAATATAAAAATTATTGATATCTTGTGCATGAGAAACTTCAAAAAAATTTGAAAATCAAAAACTTCAATTTTCAATTCCTCAAAATCATGAGGAAAAACATGTAAGGAAGAAATCATAAAATTCATCTCCTCAAAAGATTTCAAAGACTCTTTAAAAGGATAAAATAATTCTTCCATTTTAAGATCAAAAGTTTTGTTTTTTCCACCTCAAATGGAATAAGATTGTTAAAGACAAAAATTGTGGCCCCAATCATTACCATCCTCTAGGGGATAGGACGAGGGGACAAAATTGATAACCTTATTTCTCCATGTAAAGAATTACCTTCCCTATTTTACTTTATTACAACTACTCAAGTAAGAAGTAAAAGGTCATACTAAAAATTAAAAAAATAAGAGTCTATTATCCATGACTAGACCTACCTTTAAGTAATCTCAACTAGGGAATAGGGAATGGAAAGTAAGGAAGGGAGCAATATGAGAAAGGGGGAGAGAACTTGGGAATAATTACTCTCCCTAGTTTTGATATACCTTCAACACCCCCGAAATATTGCCTAGGGGGGTTTTACAAACCTTTCTACCACTACTGTCCCTCCTTCCCCATGCTTGCAAGTTCTCTAGTGGCTATGCTTGCCACCTACAACCTTCAAAAAATCACTCCTCTATTCTATACCTTCTGCAACTAGTTGTCTTCCCTTTGAATTCATGCATGTTGCTTAAACACAATGCCTTCTTACCTGCAAGGGGGTAATTTGACAGTCTAGTCTTCCTTTGATTCCCACCGCCCAAGGACCGATTGCTAACCTCCTATGGCAACCAATAGTTTGGTGTTCCAAGGACTACCCATGGTCAACCCATTACTTTCTGTCCTAGATAAATGCAAAGATCAACTCCAAGAAACATCTTGCTTACATAACATATTTTACTCTACCTTCCACACTTAATACAACAACAACACAACATAAGATACTCGAGTCCTTCAACCATCTTTCATTAAAATCATATACCAAATATGTACATCTTTTTCCATTCTTCACATCACCGTCCAAAGAGAGTATTCCATATCCCACACATATATCTAATGTTTTTCCTCATCCTCTCCCACTTCCTCTATCCCCTTTCCCCACATACCACACACACGGCCCACATTGACCCCTAAAAAATAAGGTTATTATCCTAATCCCTTCCTAGAAATCTCCTAGATTACCCCAACCATTCACTGACCCAAGCTACCTAATCCCATTAACTTCACCCCTTGGATAAGGGACAGTAAGTTTACCACTAGTAACTAGTAGTCATTATGAGACCTATGGAACAAAATAGTTTAGAGATTTCTACCTATTAACAAAGATTTTGTGAAATCCTGAAATGAATATATCCAAGCATGTAACCTTTGTTGCACATGACAATCTTGAACTTGAAACAATGTACATATTTTTGTGAAGGCAAAAACACAAACCTTTGTGATTGCTTCCCAACACTCATAACAACATTTGTGATATCATCCATTGTTGTTCCAAGTGAAAACTATATCTATAAGAAAAATGCTCATGAAAGCAATAAATTATAACAAGCCATTTTTAAAAATAAAAATTACGCCATTAATTAAATTTTAAACAAAGATCACCACTAAACCATTGATTACTAAAGAAAAAAAATAGGAGAAAATAATTTGGAAGTTTTTACATAAAGGAAGTCTTCCTCCCATTAAAACTTCCTAGAATTTGGCCCCATCTTCATAGTTGGGGCCCCATGTTCCAAGAAGTCTTTCAAAAGGACTTCCCCTATGCATATAAACATATTAATTTTTTCCTTTGTTACTTAGGGCAATTGTGATATGTAATTTTAGCTCAATTTAAACATTGCCCAAATTTGGGGGGGGGGGCACATTATGCTATGTGAGGGCCTTGTTTGGGGGGCATTATACTTGTAAAACCCTTTGACAATTGGCTTTAATATTTTTTTATTAGTTTCAACAAGTTTTTATGCAAAGTAACTTTCCCCAATTTAGGTATTATGATTATGAGCTCCAAGGGGTGTTCATGTTCCCTTGGGTATAGGCAAGTTCCAATCATAACACCCTCAATAAGGAGCCCTACCTTAAACATAAGATGTTCTTCAATTTGAGTTTCAAAGGGTTTCAAATGAAAGAATATTTTGTTGTCAAGACCACCTTCAATGAATAGCACAATTTCTCATTTTGGTGCAATAGGGTTTTTTCTTGAAGAACAAGGTTGAAGTGTAGGCTAAGGCCCCTAATTGGGGGCATTCCCCAGAATAAGGTGCCTAGAATGAAGCTACCCAAACTCAAATTGAAGATGAAGAAATATATATATATATATATATATATATATATCAAAACAATTTTCTTAAAATGTGAAAGCATTGGTTTTTTTATTGAGGAAAAAAAATTGTTTGAACCATTTGAATAATATGTTTATTTAGCAATCTATTCCAATCAATGGACAATATAAAAATATTTATTTTTTCTGGGTCATCATGTAGATGACAAAATCAAAAATCAATTCATTAGTATCATGATGGACCTAAATGGGTTAGATGAAAGCAAAACACACATTTACATATTAACTCTTTGAGTGGCAGTATTAGTTGGACTATATGTTTATGATGATATTCAATTTGTAGTATCGAATATACACACTACACACAATATGCATGGGATTGACTATTTCTAAATCACTAAATCCTAAACCTCTTATTTTGGGAATGTCCTCATGGTCCTTACCCATGACAAAACATGAAGTGAATGTTATCATAAGTCAAAACCTACATAATAGATCATGAGGCAATAGGAGCCATAAGCACCTTACACCTCCAAGAGAAATAAATGTAGGAGGCCTCTTATAGATATGAGTTGCATCTTGTTTTTGAAGATGCATTATTAAAATGTATAATCCTATCTATTAAGGAAGATTATTTGTTTGTTGGCTTTGTCCATAGGGAAATGACTTTGCATTGGTGTATGATATGGGCAGAAAAAATTGGTTGTAATTTGATCCAATGTGTGAATAACATCTAAAATACAATGTGTGTATATGATGGATGGGCATGTTCTATAGAATTTGTTTAAACAAGTTCTAGGTCAAAAAAAGAAGTTTTTAGTTTGAATGTGTCATCTTGACACAATCACTACATGACAAACTCCTTGTTTTCTTGTGTCAAGATCTCCCATCTCCCAAAACATGGAACACTAGTTGTATTTTTCGCACTATTGGGAATCATGTTATACTGCAATGACCTACCGGAAGTTGGAACATATTGTCTAAATATGGTGATTTCATAAGTTTTTTCCACAAAATCTTGTGAGACTTTGGCACATTTATTTCACAAGTTCTTTTTTATGAGTAGCATTGGAATGTTTTTGGGTTGCCAAGTGGCGAAAACTTAAAGTGAATTTGTCGTGTTTTAATTGTTGTGGGTATCCAATTTGAAAGGTTAGAGCCATTATTTCCAACTTTTTCTAGTAAAACCCAATTTGGAATAAAGTCAATTTTTTGGAATTGGGTTTAGAACTAAAACCAAGTTCCCAATTTTAAGAATTGGAATTGGAATCAAGATTTTTGAAAAAAAGAGTAGAATTTGGGGTTGATTGGATGTTAAACAATAATTAACCACCAAATTTGATCCAAATTATTAGAACCATACTAGAACTAGGTCTAATTTTTAGAATCAAAACCAAGATTATTTTTTGAAGGTTTGGACCTAAAACTAGATTCCAAATTCCATTTATTTAAACTAGAACTAGAATCATTCTAAGTAGTTCTTGAATTGGAATTAATGTTTTTCATAAAAATCAAGAATTGCCCAACACGAGTTTAGACTTGCAATGCAAGAGCTATTGAATTTTGAGTGTTTTCATCATTGAAAATTCAATTAATTTTTTTAAAAAAATTCTAAGGAAATTAGGGTTATGGTCTTGGTACAATTGAAAAACCTTGGATGAATACAAGTGCATCAAAGTGATTTTATATTTTCAAATCTATTGTGCAAGAGTTATTGATTTTTAAATAATTATTATCAAAAAAAATTCAATAAAAACCCAATTTTCTTTTAAATTGAATTTCATGCAAACATATATATTTTTTAAAATTGTGTTCAATAACAAGCCACACTAGTGTGTATACTGTATAGGGGAAGAGCCTATTGTCGAGGCATTACACCCTAAAAAGCAAGGGCAACAATCAAGGAGCTTTGTGGGTTTTGGGTGTGCAGTATTACGATAAAGTTTGGTAGCATTTTTATAAAGAAAAAGGTTTCATTAGGGTTGAAGATTGATTTGTAAGGCAATACGACAAAGCATCTTTGCAACCAAATTTTATTTTTGATTATATATTTAGCTTTTGCATATCTTTTACAATTGAATGTATAGGGGAAGGTGTTGTTGTTAAAGCATCATGCTTTAATGCTTTAACAACAACACCTTTTTATGCTTTGGGAAGTTAGGGGGGAGTTCAAAGTCTTGGGACATAATGGTTTGACAACAACGCCTTCCTTGGCACAATCAAAGAGTGGCCACAATCCACATCCATGGTTCTTCCTCACCTATGATGCATGTGTTAGTGCGATCTCTCACACTATAAAGCTTGTTCATGTAAAAAATTATGTGAAAATGAATGGCAACCCTACAAACAAAAAAAGGGGATTTTCCCCATAGGTGGTTACAAATAGGGGATGGTTGTTACAAATAGGGGAAGGTTGCCTTGTGAAAGCATTATTCCTTGGTAACCAAGGGTGAAACCCAAGGTTTGAGGTGTGATGTAATCATACTAACCATTGGTAATGTAACAATGTGGACCATAGGTAATCTCATCCAGGGTCAAAGTTCTTTGCCAAGGAAACACCCCTCCCCAAGGGATAAAACATAAAATGTGAAACTTGCTTGCACCAACTTGAAGTGGGAAATTGAACTTGTGGAAGGTCCCCAAAATAACAAAGGGAATTCCTGCTGAAGTTGTTACATATTCAAGTTGTTTTATGTGAAATAATTTTGTAAGAAAGAAGTTTGTGAAATTTTGTTGGGTTTGGAAATTTATTGTCAAATCCATACATGTGAGCAAAGGATTCAAGGGTTTTGGGATCATGGGTATGGTACATTCCACCTTGTCCTAATACTCCAATAACCTAATGAATGATGCACATCCTTTGTCAAATTTTCAACTATTGAAACTAGATGTGGTGTGGTATGTTGTATCTCATATTTTTTAAGGAGACATGATATGTGGGTTTAACTTTGGTTTTTGAGTTCCACTTCTAATTCTACTTAATTTTAAAAGATTATGTTTTAAATCATTAATCAAGGTGGAAACATTGGTTACATCAAATGTTGTGCATTTTAAACCTTTTTTTTACTAACCACGTTCAACTCTTCAAAAGAAATCAAAGATTTGTCGACATAATGAATTCTATGAAGTTACAAATACCCTTGAAAGGTCTTGGGTTTTTCAAACATATTTGTAAACAGTTCTTTCATAACTAGTTTGTACTTTTGTCATACTAATCAACTATATGCAAAAAATTATTTAAATTGGAAAATTTTAATGAATTTTTTTTAAGATCAATTATTATTCCTTATATTCATAAATATTAAATATTAAAAAAATTATTCAATTGAACAATATGATAATAATAATAATAATAAAATAAAGTTTTCAAATATTACAATAATAATAATAATAATAAATCATGTGTTTATAAATTGGTCGCATTCAAATGAACCTTCAAATTTCTTTAATTTATTTTTTAAGTTGACTTTGGTCTCAATTAATTAAATGAAATTAGAAAAAGATTTACAATCAATCCTCAAATTAGTAAATCAAATTCTATTCATAAAGATTAATTTTCCAAGGTTATCTAATTGGAAGCATCCTTAATTTAGTTAATATGTCAACAAGGAAATGATTATTTCAATTTCAATTTGTGATCCCACAATGCTCAAAATTTTAGTGACAATTTTTTTTGAAAAATTGATATGTGGGTGATTTTTTGGAATCTTTCATATGGTTCTCTATGGACAATTCCAAAGATAATTCCTATTGTATGGTCATCCTGAAACATTTCAAGAAACAATTACTTCATTTCCAAGTTTAACTACCTTTTTTTTCCTTTCTAATAATTACTTTTTTTTTCTTGTTAACTTTCCTAATAACTATTTCCATCCTTATAATTACCTCATTCCTTTTCCCTCCTCATCAACATGGATATGAAAAAACAAATTAACATGTGTCTTTTCATGTCCATGAAACTTAGATTTGTTCAAATTAAATTTGACATTGACATAAATCGTGATTAGTTATTGGAAACCATATGAAAACATAAGGGGAAAAAAAAAGTTAAATGTCATTGGTAGTGCACATCCATGCAAAGCCCAAATTCGATAAGCAAGACAACCCCTTAGATATAAATTCATATTTGCCACACCACTAGAAAAGACATTTACTATCCTTAATATTCAATTGATATTGTCAAAGTATGCTCCTTGGTTGGGTCACTAGTGCTTGTACCATCATAGTACCTTTTCAAATTTGGCACAAATTATATTATTTTCATTTTTGCCTAATTTTTCAAAAAAAACAATATTGAATATAGAAAATCTCAAAAATTCAATCAAGGCGGCCAAATTTGAACCCGCGACTAGTTGTACAAAATAATGAAACCTTTCATTCAGTTTAACCAAAAGCAAAACAAGAAACTAATGAAAACATTAACAATATTATTGAATTTATTCTTTATATGTATATATTGTCAAAATCATAAACTCAAGTACCAAATCAAAATCTTCAAATTATATTAATTATTCAGCACATTAATGCCAAAGCTGAAAAGATACTACAATAGTCATTTCAAAAAACTAAACTACAATGTTTATCATTTCCTTGGTTTGTAGAATAATTTTCAGCTTACAATTCATGGATGGAGATGTTGATGACATTTTAAGAACATAAGTAATAAGGATTCTTTTATCATATACTATCCAACAATTGCCACACCTTGTTCATGGTCAAGGAATGAAGACATGCACTAGATGAAAGCTTTTGTATCTTTGTCTTGATTTTCCTTTAGTGTGTTTATATTTGCTTCAACATGCCTTTGTACTTTTCGTGGACGGATTTCCATCCTTGTATATACATATATACATAGGGTTCCCCATTTCGTGTCTAGGGTCTAACATCAATGAAAACGAATTATGAAAAAAAATAAAAATCACAATTGATTAATTTTCTCTCATTTAAATTGTGGAAATAATTAAGGACAAAAACATACATCGTTCATGATGTTCAAAGTAATAAACCTCAAACTCAATATCAACTATTGAATCTTCTATCAAATTCTTTAAAAAAGGTAGACTACTAGCTACTTCCCCCAAGGTTTAAGCTCATTACAATGGTTCTATGTAATGGCATCAATCACCAACCAATGTCATCATGATCAGTTCAAAACACAAGTTGTCACAACTAGGGAAAGAGAATTCATAATAATTTAAGAGATTTGTTGTGTGAAAGGAAGTGACACAACCAATAACTCTGATGACTATCTACCTACTCTAATAAAAAAATGATTTTCTTTCTGAATCGCATAGCTTCCTAAAACATGAATATTTCGCTCATAAATTTGTTAAACAATAATAGTAAGCAAACTTCAATGTTTTAGACAGTTGGAGATGTCATCAGGAGTAATATGTAATTTACTTGCCCCTCCTACATCTCATGATTTCCAAGTATATATAGGTTCATGATAAGCTTCACCTCGTGCTTCTGCTGGACATACTTGGGGGTACTGCTTCATTCGAGACCCCTTACTTTGGCAGGGCATGCCCTCACCAGAAGGCTTTTACTCTACAATCCACACTTGCCCACAACAACTCTCTGTAACACTCAACAGACATGCCCATAAGAACTCCCGGTAACACTGACTTGCCCATAACAACTCTGTAGCATTCAACAGACTTGCTCATAACAACTCTCTGTAACACTAACAGACTTGCTCATAACAACTCTTTGTAACACATGATGCAACCCTGTCGAAGATCCCAAGGGGCTTTGCTCCACAAGATTCAACACAAAAGTTGTCATACTTGAATTGTCTATTGTATATAGTAGAAAGCCCTGGCAGCAGGACATTACACATGCCAACCAGCAGGTGCAATGCCCTGCATAGCCAGGGATTTCTCTCTCCAGCAATGAAGCTGGACAGAGCATTCTCACCAGTAAACATATTGCCCACTGGACTAGTGGGAATGCTTGCTGTGGTTTTGAAAAAAAGTAAATGACTTGACTGCTCCACTGACCAGGTTTTTATGTATACAGGAGGGGCAGGTGAAAAGGAGCTTCCAATGTTACAGGGAGACAGACTCAAGGAACATAGGAAAATGAACAAGAATAACGAAAGCCCCTCTGGACCTGCACTTCCACACTAATGTAAAACCCTAAACAAAGGAAAATTACAGCAGCCCATCAGAATCTTGAAAACCTAAAACAAGAAGACAGTAATCTCCATGCCTATGACACTAAACTTTCACAGATACATGGTTTCAAAACATTACGAATTGTCAATTGTGTCACCATAGACAAACTGAAGTTGGGAAGAAAATATTCCTACACTTCTGTGATGGTGTCACTGAACCAGTTAAGCAAACCACAGATATGCACATTGCATACATGAAAAATTCTGTGCAAAGAGACACTGCAAAGGTGCAGCAAATGGTTCAGCAATGACTGCTACAAAATCCTTCAAGGTCACATACTAATAATCTTCACAAGTATGAGTACAACTATAAAGACCACTGTATATTAGCAATCACAGTTTACCAACTTTTAAGACATGGAGATTTCTCCAAAGATGTACAAAGACACTCACACCTCCAGAGAAGCTCCTATAAATTGGCATTTACAGATCATACCCCCATTATCAGCTCCAAAAACCTCTTCACACAATCTCCACGCCCACCTACAGTACCTTCTTCTCCTTTGCAGGCGCCCTTGGGATTTTGCTCAGAACTGCAGCATCAAACTTATTGTAATGCTTCTGAGCTTCATTGCCTGCTCTTATCAGATGGTCATCAATCACATCCTCATATGTATCATATATGAACGGAATCGTGTGTGCCAAGATAACACCTGTTGCAACATATTGGAGAAAAGAAAAGAGTCAGTGCAATGAATAAGACTTGAAGACATCTGGTAATACAAAATCACATGTGGAAAGCATTGAAATATAAGTGCTCACTCTACAGAAATGTAGCTTTCTTTCAGATGCTCTTTAACAGCAAGGTTTAGTGCAGGTTGTAGCTCTACACAAGATTTTGATCTGGAAGCCTACTTCCTCCTGTAAGTACTGTACTTGAAAGCTGTTGTGAAGATAATTCTGCAGATTTTAACTAATGAATTGAAATAGGTTAACATCATTAGCAACTCCATAATTTGGTGAAGGCACACCCCATTGTATAGACAGAACAAAGAAACATTTCATATTTTCCTGCTAAAAATATGATATATTTCATACCTCATGCGCAGATCCACCATTTGAACCACAGAATTGGAGACTAACAATCTATGCTCACTCAGAGAAAGACTGGTGGTATCCAAGGCAGTGCTTTCTTACCAATCCACAGAGCAGTCAGGAAATTGACCCATGAACCCACAGTTGAGATAATCCATAGCAGTGCAACTACCTGCAAGCATCAAATAAGTGGTCAAAAACTGTTGGTTGCAGAAATAAAAGAAACAAAAGCAGGCCATTCAGCAGGAGAAGTGTGTACCTTCAAGAAAAGCTTGAAATCCTTGCCTAGAGCTACATCCCGGACAACTTCCAAAACCTTGTTGAGTTCCACACGAAGGACACTTGCTGTGCTCAGGACATCGTCTTCAGAGAGAGTCAGATCAGGCACAGGTGGACCAGGCCTGTAAAGCACACAAAGGCATAAGTTTGCAGATGATACAGAGAATGTGCTGCAACCCAAAGATCTGTAACACAGCAGACCGAGCAGTCTCCAGAAAAGACATACACCTTGGTGGAAGTAGAGGAAAACCAGTTCCTGATGATGATAACATCAGCAAAAATATCAGTGGCAACTAAGAGAACCTCAAATTTACAGTGCCCTTGTAACTGGTCAAACCAAGTAGGCACACCTGTTCAGAAGAGATGCCAGATTCGCCCAGACAAAAAGGACAACAATGGCAAAGATGAGGATGTTGGAGACGAGTGCAACCAAAGTGTATTGAGACTTCTCTAGCAGGAACCAAATGACTGTTGATCCAATAAGGAAGGCTGCAGAGAGGTGTTTCTGCTTCCAAAGAAGCACGTCCGCAACTGCAGTAGTCAAAATTGCCATTCAGAAATGCCAGAAGTGAAAGGACCACAATGATTGAGAAACTGGTTCTAAAGAAATGGCAGTGCCCAAGGAACAATGGAGACACACACACAAATTCAGCTGCATCACCTGACTCCAAACCAGTATCATTAAGGCAACCAAAATCTCACCTTGTCCTCCACCAAGAAGCTGGTGGACAGATTTATCTCGGTTAAAGAGACGGTGTGGTGCAGATAGATGTCTGTCCGAAGGAGCTGACGAAGAAGCTGGAAGCTTCGATGCATTGTCCACTGCACTGTGCAAGGCATCAGCTGCCACATCTGCAACATCTGTGTTCTCTGACATGGTGCTCTGTACCCAACTGCAATGATAAGACCTCCAAAGAGTCCTTGATTGCAAGGTATCTGATGCACACAAAAAACAGCAAAATAATAAGTAACAAAATAGAGTCACACAAAACTATGCTTGCAACTCCAAGTGCAGGTTAAGAAATCAGTCTCTCAATACAACAGAATGAGGAATTGCACAAAGCTTGTTTCAACAATGATCACAGAACAAAGACATTATATGTGGCCCTAGGAAGACCCTTCATCCCTTTGGTTGCAGATTGAACATCGAAAATTCACCTTCTGACATGCAAAGCTTCTGAAAGTCAAGAGACACCCTAACCCTCATGTCTCCAACAAAGAAATCCGACTGATAGCTATCAGCTCTGACTAGCTACAAACATCAATTTAACCAAAAACCATGCAAAAAGTGCTCAAACCCTTGCAAAAGAGTAAGTACTTTGCAAGAATCAGTCAAATTTTGACATAAGTAAACATAAGGCTGCATTACAGTAGGCTTAAATACAGTTATCTTTATCTCAGTCAGATTTAAACCAGGTCACCAGCAACAAGAACATCAGACTGCTCCTCATGTAGGTACTGAAAGCCATTCCATCCTCTTGAGAAGTTTACCCTCATAGGAGACAATTTCTTCCTTCATAAGGAGGATAAGGAATTGTTTTCACACACTTACAAGCAAGACCTCATGTTCGCATCCAGTAACTCATATTCAAAGACACAAAAGACGCTGTCTTTGTTCAGCCGATAGACTCAAATCGCATCAATTTGCACAAGAAAAATCGGCGCTCGAGTACTTACCCGGATTCAAACTACGGAAGGCAGACAGACACATAGGAGAAAATGTTGTTCGTAGCAAGCCATGCAAAAGTAGATATAGACGCCTTCAGACAAGAACAGACTGCAAACGTTTTTCCCAGCTCAACCCTCTATGCCGCCAAGAAACCCCGATACAGAAGCCAAAAGGAAAGGAAGTTACCAAAGGATGTCGAGTGCAATACTATCATAAACGTCACGAGCAAGAGGAATGCCATACATCACGCGAGAACAAGTTCTACCACAAGTCAGAAATCCATGACAGAAAAAGAGGTTCAACGAACAAACTAGTTCATTAACCCAACCCCCACCCCCCCCGCCTAGAAGGACACGGAACTGTGAATCCAGCAAAACGGGTCGCAAACAAGGTACAACGGTAAGATTTGAAGCAAGCTAGACCAGGGTCGACCAGAACAGGAAGACGAAACACGTAGAAACACTCGCCTAAAGATCGCCATGGCCAGGCGCGAGATGACGTGCGAACGGGAAGCTAACCCCAAAATAAGTCACAGACCAAATCGAAATACCACGAAGTCATCTTACAGGAAAACAAAACCATCTTTTCGGTAACGGAAACAGAAAAATAGAAGAGCGCCACCACCACAAAAGGCAAGAAAGAAAAGCAAGGCAAAAGAAAGCAAACAGACACATCAACCGGAGGTCCAAAAGACAGCAGGAGTTCAAGCAAAACAGATTAAGGAGAGAAAATAAAAAAAACTCGTGCCGAGGATCCAAACTCACCTTGTTTGCAGACCAAAGAGCCGATGCAGAGGAAAACCTTGCGCTGCAGGAAGGAATGAGGGAATGAAGGAAAGAAGAGCGAACAAAGAAACGAAACGAGAGAGACGAAGACTTTGCACTAGAGAACCCCCAGCGCCCCCGACCGCTCATGACCGTCGATGTGAACACTAGCGTCACGTCTTCACGGTCCGATGTTAGCACCCACTTTGGCCCCTCGTTTTCAAGTGCTAACTTTAACGAACGCCTTCTTTCTAAGGCTTCGGGACTTCGTTTTGAGACGAGGAGCCAATCCATACGGCACACACAAATTCAGCCTTTTTTTCACTTGCTATATATTTCGCCAAAAAAGAGAAATTACACATTAAAAATTCGAAAAAGAAGTGATTGTCGAGGTTTTCAGTTGCCAAAAACTACAATCGCCATATTTCGAATATTCATCCTGTAGCCAAGAATATAGATTGATGATTAAAGATTTGTAAATGGTGTCTGGTTTATAGCCAGAATTTGGCTAAACATTCCTAGGGATGATCGCCACTTTGGCTTACAAACAGAAAAATTCCTTTTAAAAAAAACACTGTACACAGCTGCTCTATTGGGACTTCAATGACATGCCCAACCACGTGGACGACCTTAATTAACGTAGTTGTCGAAAATAGTACGAGGTCCCAAAATGAGGGTCCATCCCTGCCACGTATGCGACCACTTTCTAAGGGGATCTGCAATCAAGATCCACCCCCCCTGGACATCCAGCTGTCGATACATCATTCGCAGTACTCCATTCACAATGACGAGATCTCGTTCTGGACTTTCGTTTAATCCACGTGGCTGGTCTCCATTCACATAGAAACAGAAACGTGACAGTAGTCACTCAGCCGGCCATCTAATCGGGGGTTAACTTATTAAACCCTAGGTTTACTTGTGCATAGGACAGTTCACTCTAGACCAGGGGCCTTTTTTTTTTTTGGTGAGATAGGTGGATTGGCAATAATCATTAGCCAAATTTGGCTACAAGTTGGAGAGGAAAGTTGGAGAAGACCCACTAAAATAATTATGTAAATAAATAAATATTTAAAATTATATTTTATTAAAAATTAAATGAAAATTATTTTATTTTATTTCTATACAAACTCCTCTTGCATAAGCAGACAAGTCATGCATTCCAATAGTATTCTTGACAGTGGTAGTAGTGGGCTACTACCACCCTTGCTTGACATATTCAATATCAGCTCCTCTCTATTTATTTATTTATTTATTTATTTATTTTCTACAAAAGTAAAACATTAAAGACCTGGACCGATTTTTTCTACTGTCAAGGGGAGCTTTTTTTTTCTTTTTTTCTTTCTTTTTTTTCAGCTGTTGTTCTACGAGAAACAATTCATTATTTCCTTTTTAGCATTTCAAAAAATGGAATGCCCACTGCACCACCTGGTGTTTTTTTTTCTCCAAAATGCCTTGCAATTTTATTTTTATTTTTATTTTCTTGTGATACCCAATAGATACCTATCAAGTAGAGGGGGAAAATAATAATAATAAAATAATAAATAATTTGATGCACGTCTTTAGCATTGTTGTCCAGTTCTTACTTTTCAAAAGAACCTCGATTGTTCCCAGTTTCAAGTTCTTTTATTACAAAAATACATAATGGTCTTGAAATAAATTAACTTATTTTTTTGTTTTGCTGAATTTTTGAAAATTGATTTATTACTTGTGCTGAAATTTTTATAATTTTTATAAAATAAAAAATTTGCAATTTTTTGACTATCAAGTTTGAATTACAGACCTTAAAGTTCAAGAATTTAAAACTATGACACTAAAGTGTCCCCTAAACATAACAAGATTGTGTTTATTATTTTTAATAATCACTATTTTTTATGCATGTTGAAAATTTCAGAATTAAAAAATCAAGTGTTGAAGTTAAGATTTAAATTTAAATTAATTATTTGGCAATTTGTTGCCAAATCCAATCAGGGAATATGGTATTTGAAATAACCCTTGGTTTTGGTTCAAGGATTTTATTTTATTTATTTATAATTATTTGATAAAATCTGGGGACTAGTTATTGATCTAGTTATTCATAGTTCAAGGCTCCTGATTCTTGGTTTTTGAAAAATAATTCTTAGGCGGGTTTGGTTTCAAAATCGATCTTGTTCAACCTACCTACACAATAGTGTTTTTTTGAGTGAAATTTTGCATGGTCATGGAATTTTTTCAACAAGGTTCTTATTTTTTGGGGAAAAAATTTGTTAAAAGATGAGCAATTTTGTGTCAAGTTCATCACATATTTATTCTTGACTATAAGAAATAGTTAGCTATATAGTATAGGAAGATTTTTTTTATAGGTCTCGAAGACTAGCTATCATTTCACATTGTTGTACAAGAGAAACTTTGACATTAATTACATTATTCATTTAAAAATTTAAAAATTTAAATAAATATCTCAAGGTAATGTTGAAAATTCAAAAAAAATGACCACTCATAGTCAAAATTTGTGAAAACCCTAGAATTGAGCTTGCAATTATTCATATAACAAATGTAAAGATTCAAAAGTTCTTTTTAGGATGACATTACACCAATCAAGAGATCACTTGTTAATCATGGGCACTTAGATGCTTCAGCATTCAAACACCATGATCTACCACAATATGTTTTCACAATTCCTATTGTAGTGAACACAATACGCAAGTTCATATAGCTTAGGGCTAATGACTTGGATAATGGGTGTTATCACATGTTGCTCTTCATTACATTAATCAATAATTATAAACAAGCTATTCATGTTTACATTGTTTGGTGAAGAAAGATCCATGCATGTTGTAATGAGTTTGAACAAGTGGATGACAATTTTCACTTGTACATTTTTTATTCATGTTACATTTTTTTGTTGTTGTTGAATCGACTACAAGCTATTATGGTTTATGCTATTCATTATTTGAGTGTTTCTTGCTATTGCATGATTTTTTGTCCAAGGATTAGTTGCCAAGGTGGTATTACGGTCATTCATAGTTGAAGTTTTTTGTGGAAGCCTTAAAAGTAGGGAATGATGAAAAACTTCTAAAGGAAAAAAATAGTGGTTTTCTAGCTTGTGAACAAGGTGGTAGAATGGGAGGTATGATTTATAGGTTAATAGTATTCTAATGTAGTTAGATCATCATGCTTGGACGTCATTAAGTATTAAAACTTGCAAGATCTATATGTTCTTCATTTGTCAAAAATAATCTTGTAATGACCTTTCATAGCAACTATATTTGCCTCCATTATTTGAGCAAAGAAAAACCGAGTGATGATTTCTCTACAAAAGGTTGGCTTGTGAAAGTTTTCATTTTCAAAGTTTAGGTTCATAGAGGTTCTAAAAACTTTCATTGGAAATAGGAGTAGGAACTAATGAGCTTATGGTTGATCATGTGTAAGTGTAATGTGGTATACTAAAATCTTAAGAGATGTGGCACTTTGAGTAAAACTTCAAGCAACCAACTTGAGGAATCCAAGCAACTTTGCCATCAAGCAATTCAAAATAACTAGCATCCAAGTGGCTCCCAATATTGGAAGACTTTGAATGTCCTTATACATCAAGTGCACCTAAAGCACTAAACATCAAAGTGTTCCTTGAATACCTAATGCTAACAAATGAAGGTAACACATTCATGCTCATACACTAAAACAATTTCAAATACAATTTCAAGTTTCTTTGATCACAAAATAGTGAATACAATTAATCAAAGTCGCTTAAATAATGTCAATTTGGTAACAAGTGCATGAAAGATTTTGATTATTGAAAGTTTTAATTCACATAAAAGATTGATGTTTATGTTGCATGCCTACAATATGTGAAACTTGGGTTTTCTTTTCAACTCTAGCTAGATCTTTTGGTATTGGTGTGTTGCTACTAATGACTTACAAACATTCTTCCATGATAGTTCAAATGTCTTTTGTAAGGTCAAATTGGACATCAATGTTTACAATGTCCTCAATGCTAGTTGCTATTGCAAACATTGGTTTTGTTGTATTTCTTCCATGGTAGCCATTTGGAAATCCACCTCCCAAGCCATAATCATTTTAGTTTTTTTCCACCCTTTCACCATCATGAGTTTTTTATCCTTCATTTTGAACCAAGCATGATGCAACCACTCATATATTAGAGGTTTCAAATCATTCATTATGAAATCAACTTTTGAATCCATTCCATTGTCAACTTGCTCCTTGATCATTTTTCTCATCCAAGTGTTAAAAATCATTTTGAATGCATGTTTGATTCAACACTACATAATAACATCAACATGTTGAAAGGCATTTGTAGAATTGACAAATATAAAATCCACCCAAATGTTAGAATGTTTCCTTTTTATCCATTCCAAAAAGACTTTGTTCTTGTGGACAACCTAATAGTCAAGTAATCACACCATCTTTTGATTTTTTTGTGGATTCAATTATTGGATTTGATACTTGAGATAAAACACCATGATTTTCTCCACAAATTGTTTGGTAGTTTGCAAATTGAACCAACAATTTCCATTGTAGGTAAAGTCCCACCCATTTGCCATGCATGTTGCTTTCCCTTGATAATTTGATGGCAATGTCCTTGATGTAATTTTTGTAAAAGCAACTTGAAATGGAAGCAAGATTCCATTTGTAATGGAAACCATTACAATGTCTTACCTCTTATCCTCAACTCCAAGTACATGGCCATGCTTACTAATTTTGTTTTCCCACATGTATTCTTTGGTTGTAAGTAACAAATGTATCCCAATCTAATCATTATTTACAAAAAATGTAGGGGGAATGTTGTATGATTTTGCAAGGTACACAACATGGTAAGCCATGAATTGATTTTGTTTTGTCCAATTCACTATTAATTTGTTGAATGTTGTTGTGTAAGCTTGAAAAATCTATTTCATATAATTTTTTATGAAATGATGACTTTGAACCCACCAAGTGTATCATGGAACACATTACATGAGCAAGTGGTCTAATCATTTTACATAATATGAATTGTATTATGAATGTTGTTAAAAGTTGCCTAGCCACTCCCATTTTTTAAAAGTGTGTTAACAATAAAATCCTTAATTGTAGGATAATTTTTTAGTACATTCACATGCTAGATTTTTTTGGAATGTTGAACCTAACTTTAAAACATGATTTTAAGTGGGTTTAAACTTATGTCGTTGTGAACCAATCATAAAAACTTGATTTGCCAATTATCTCATAAACACTAAAAAAACTTGGCTTATTGTAAATAATATTTAAGACATTAGATTTTTTACCATGATATTTTTTCATAGTAACAATGATAGGCGACCATAAGCATGGTTGAAACCATTTTTGGTAACGATCATTTTATATCATGTATGTCACAACCCTAACCTTGGGCTCGTGACCAAAACAAGGGTTGGCAAAGGTGCAGGCCAAGAGTGAAGCCCGGGAGTCACATTTCATGCTCCCAGGAGTGTAGGAAAGTGTGAAGGAATGAACCCCCACACTCCCATGTGAACTCCCATTTTGGGAGTTGG
>Ga0209611_10002067_pt1 | contig 35113 bp, 32 predicted proteins | sample S1TSphgellanicum_3_FD_187693 | JGI IMG/M metagenome (GOLD analysis project Ga0209611, IMG submission 187693) | Host-associated microbial communities from peat moss isolated from Minnesota, USA - S1T2_Fc - Sphagnum magellanicum MG (SPAdes) (version 2) | ecosystem: Host-associated > Plants > Peat...
AAGTGATTTGACATATGATAGAATTTTAAACAATGCAATTTCATGCACTCCATGTATTAAATTTTGAACCACTTAAATCTAAGTTTGGCTTTAGGACATGATATTAATTCAAGCATGGAGACCTTTAATTGGGCCAAACTCAAATTCAAACATTGGCCCACAAAATTGAAATTGAACCAAACAGACATTCCTCTCAACAAATGTGGACTTTAAATCCAAATTGTATATTAGAATAATTCCTTCATGGAATCCATAATTGAGCCAATCCTTAATTTGGAATTCCTTTGAAACATGCCAAGACATAGGGGGAAACTGTTGTGAGCAATTTCAGGCCGCTTTGGAATTTTTGGGGGGTAACATCCATGTTCTAATGTGATAGTACATTATCTAGAAAAATAAAACCCACAGTCGCATTCATATTGAACAACTTTGTATCCATTTTTTTGACACCATTGTTGAACGTTATGCATTGTCCATGCCCTTATCATGATGCATGGATGTTGCATGTTGGATGAGAAGGGTCAATTATCAAGCAATGATGATGCTATGACTTAAAAGCTTGAATATATTACTTCATGCCAAGTTTTCTTTGCGGATGATATGGAGGTCTAGAGATTGGAAAATGGTGGTAGAGAAGGAACCTCAAGCCTATTGAAGGATAGTTGACCATGTGAAAAAGGACCCCACCATGTTAAGGTTAGACATTGATGTTGTGGTAGTTGAGCAATTGGAAATTGAAACCCAACATGATGATGGTTATTCTTATTCATAATGTCGTTGGGTCAATATGTGCATAGTTTTGCAACAAATTGATGAACAAGATTAGTCTCATTTTCTTAGCTACCCCAACTCTACATCATGTAATTTATCATACTTTAATTAGGATTTATATGAAATAAAGTAGACCATGAACGGCTAATGGGTACTAGTGGCCAAATGTTAATATTTAATAAAAATGATGATCATAACTAGTTCCTCCATAGAAATTGGTGATGTGGCATCATCCAATTGGTAGAGAGGTCAAAGGTTACAACCCATATTCGTTGCATACTAGGCTGGTAAGACAAGCGCAAGAGGGTTATGGTAACAATGACAATGGCATTCATACCAAACATTGACATAGTCATCAGTTATGGGCAAATGAAATCTTGTCTGTAGAGTCATTGATTATGTCTCGTAACATGGTTCAAATAAGCTAGTTACAAGAAAAAGTTTCGCCATTCATGTGGCTTGACTTTTTCCGATAACCAGCCTACGTTTGCTGGTTACATAATCCATGATGGTTCTAATTGGTTGAGTTAACATGAGTTTGTTGAGAAAGAATTGACCATACAATTTTTTTGTTCAACGAGGACACAATAAAAAAAATAATGGCTAGAACCATCCCAAGGGACACAAAAAGGGGGAGGCCAAAAAAAGGCCAAAAGACACATAGGCTGAAGGGCCCAAAAAGAGGGAAATAACTAGTTTCTCTCATGGTAGGAAGTTATTTCACCCACAGTCCTTTTAATGCCACCTACATGCAAATTGTGAAATCTAATAATAATGGGAAGTCTAAAACAAACATCACTTACCAATGCAATCTTCTTTTCTATAACAGAGGTTAAAGCACACTAAAAAGCAATACTAACATACTATTTGAAAAATTGAGTGCAAAAAATGAAGGATAAATGACCTTTTGATCATTTAGCATGGAAAAGATGAACAAATTCCCTAATGAAATGATTCATATCACGCTGAGGTACGCCATGCACCTCCATGGCCATTGGAATAAAATGGTGCCCCTCTTGAAGCCCTCTATAATTGCAGATCTTCGCAATGGTGTTAAGTTTCACAGTTGCACATACTGGTGGAATAATGACACTCAAAACCATTATCTTTCGCATCGAATTAATAACCATCACATTAGCAACGAAGACTTATTCTTTTCGAATCATGTAGAGATCGGCTCGTAATGAAACTCCTAACATAAAGGTGTACCACCGCTCTCTCCATATAGCGCGTTCTTTCTTTTGAACGAAGGCATACATGACATCTTGGATGACATCATGTGTGGTTATCTACTAACCTCCAAACAGACAATGAGATAAATGCATGCCAAATGCATCCAACGTGTGTCCACACTCACATGTGAAAAAACTAAATGATAAAAGTTGAATCAAACAAAAGCGAAAACACAACGCTGAAATGAAAATAAAATGTGCAATGCGACTAACCATACTACTTGTGTTATAACTTATTTTAGAGTATATGCATATATTAAGTCCTAAACAACATGCATGTCAACTTGTATTTTTGTCAACTTTGTGATGTGAAAAAATAAGTGGTAATGATTCATGAGAAGATTTAGACATTTAATTTGGCCATAAGCTAAATAAGAAAGTCGATTTTTAAAAAAATCTTTCAATATTTTAGCATATTTACTTGAACCTTGTATATAATTTTGGTGAATTTTCTTAAAATTTGGTGGAATTCTAGCTACCAAAAATCTCAAAAAAGATTTTACCGCTCTTAATCATATAGCTTTTTGGCTATATATATATATATAGCCAACAAAAAGAGGCTGATGCATGCATACATAGCAAAAATCAGAAGTCGGCCATGGCTCCACATGAAAATGGGCATATGTTCTTTACTTGCCTAGTTAGAAACACATTATTGAAGTGCAACTATAGCATGGAGTTTATTATAGGCAATAGAGTTTTCCTTAAAGTAATCCTGTCTTCACCCTGTCTTTGGGCCTGTTTTCACCGCCTATCCTCTTTTTGAGCGAGGTCCGCAAAGTAAGGAAGTTTAATATCATCTCGGTATGAAATGCTAAAAATCAGCATTTAACGCACCAGGTTCGAGGTAATTATAGTAGTTGTACACGTAGGAGTAGTGAAAATATATGTAAAAACAGTGGAAGCGCTCAGGAAAAAGGAAGGACGGGTCAAAATCCGATCAAACTCAGTTTGGCACAAAAAGTGGTGCATTTCTGAGTTTGACAGGTACTTTTTTGCAGGTTTTTTTTTAATCTCGCCCGGTTTTGGACCAAACTCAGGCTACTGTTGCCGTGTCGTCCAGACTTTACGGAAAACTCTAATATATAGGTAATGTTCACTATTTATCATGGACCATTGTTATATAGTGAAAGCATATACATGCAGGTGCCCAACCAATGGGTTATAAACGATCACATCACTCACATAGGATTGCAGTGAAAGTGGAGTATGGCCATTGTTGTTTACTGGAAATTTTGGATGCAGCTCATTTAGTCCAATTCAGTTAATCCACTGGAACACAGCTGGGAGCCTGAAAATATGCACAGCTTTCCAGATCCCTTCCTTCAAGGTTCATGGAATACGCGTTAGGATGTAAGTGTCCTTCATCTTGAGTCGGGCAGTAAGTGTAAGCTTGGCTAATTCTCGACTTTCACCCCTTCAGGACACACCTCCTGTCACCATGATCGACCTAATGCAGGCTTTTGATTTTTGACATAGAGAAATATGGTTGACCCATTACAAGTGGTCAGATTTTGACATGAAGAGATTTTGACATCTAGTTTGAGCTAACTTGACATCTTGTAAATTCTCCCTTTTCCTTTTAAAAATTCTTTTCTACATTTTCCAAGTCTATGGTGTGTTCATTAATAAAGTTTTGCAGGGTTTCATCATCAATACACATTCCTCTTGACGCGAAGATCACCATTGAAAATTCAAACCACCCACAAAACCATACCAGATACCATACATGCCATGCATGGGGAAAAAAAGAAGAAAAAACCCTGATTCCAGGACCAGTCAGGTATGTTGAAAAGTTGATACTGGCACAACACTGCTTCAAACCAGCACCAGCTGCAATAGGAAATGTTCCATGAAGTTCCCTAACTAACACCTCTCAAATTTTCTCAAATTGTGACACCAAAATTTTAAAAAACTATAGCAAGTTTGAACCAGTGTTGTGCGGGTATTAGAAATCATGGCAACCCCTTGCTGGTTAAGATCTCACCAGATTTTCGTAACGCATTTTAGGAAGGAACCTTACCAGGGCTAGTTTTGCCTATTGGAAAGGGTAGGTGTTTTGAAAAATGTCATGACCAATTAGAGTTGTGATTGTGTTTTTTGTCCTGGCATTACATTTTTCAAAATGCTCTTTTCTTTTTGCTTGTGAAAGGCCTACTTATATCAGGTATTATGAGAAAATCTTAACAACAATAATCCAATGAGTCTTTACACAGGGCCACAGTGAACCAGCACACCCTGAAGGATGAATGGTAAATGGTCAGAAAATAATTTTCTGTTGGGTTCGAGTTCTCTAGCTAATTAAACTGGTGGTTAGCTCAGTTACTTTTTTTCTACCTACCTACTAACAACCCACATGCAGGTTGTTAGTAGGTAGGTAGTAAAAGCGGTCTTTACCTATGTATAAACCATCTCCTTACCTAGAAGTTGGCTATTTTCCTTACCTATCTACCTATATATGGGACCTATTTCCTCCAGAATTGGTCACCAAGGTGAAACCAAATATTAACTCAGTTGAGGTTCATCCACAACTGAGTAATAATAGACATCCAGTGAATGGTGCGCTGGTGGGTGCTGGTTCACTTGGTCCAATTTGATGACTTTGACTAAAGGATGTATCATCTAAATAGATTGGATGAAAATTTCAAATTTAGCTTAATGAAATGCATTTAAGATGAATTTTTTTCTAGGCTTGTGCACTCAAATAATTATTTTGATGAAATCCTTATAATGAGTTGAAATGCATTAATTCGATTTGCTAAATCATAGAACCAAGTAAAAGGTTTCACCCCTTTAATGGTCCCAATGTTATATATGCCTACTCTAGCTTTTCCATGTGCAATTGTCATTGACAACTCATTAAACATAAGTTTCAGAAATAAATTATGTTTGATGAATGTCTACAAGATTAACCTATTCAACATTTGTTGGATGTGATGCATGTTGAATGGAACATTTGTGACAATATGATTTCTTGAAATCTCTCTTTGGTGAAAAATACACCCTCAATGTTAGGAAGGACATGGAGGAGGCAAGGGTTATGCCAAATTTGTAATCATGGCATCAACCTGGTGGGTCTACATATTTCAAACCTTATGCAACACTTTTACGCATGATGAAAAAAATCATTTCTTGAGCTTTTGACCCCAACCAGATATGTTTATACTTTTAAAAAAACATGTGAGAAATGGAAGACTATTTGGATTAAAAAGCCATGACATGCATGTGATGGTCCAACAAATCCTTCATGTTTGTGTGAGGCATTTGATGCATCCTGCCAAAAGGCATGCCATCCATACCCAACTTCAATGAAACATCAAAATTAAACTCAGATTTCTTTCAAGCACATTCACACATAATGGAATTGAATAGTTCATTTCACCTTCAAAATCAAAGCTAAAAAAAATGACAACAATCTTGTATTTCCTCATCCAAAGATAAGTTTTTGAACCAAAAACAATGGGTGTTCATTTTGCCATGTTTACTTGTTGCCACATTTTACACACAAATCAAAAAAGTTATATCCAACAAAGAAATATAAATCCCATTCACTTTCAATGGTTTGGAGAGTTGTTCAAACATACTTGCCTTGATCTTCAAATCCATCCATGTTGACACACATTCAACACCTCCATGGCAACAAGAAAGTTTGATTTCACACATGTGAATGTGATGAAAAAAACTACATCAAAAATTTTAAACAACAAGCTTTGAGTACTGAAAAAAAATTACAACATTGAAAAGGTACAATATGAAAAGGAAATAGATTGAAAAAACAAGTGGAAAAAATTTAAGAAAACATCACAAGAAAATTAGAAAAGAACTTCAATGAAACACCAAAACTCAACTCTATGGGTTGTGGCCTAAAAGAGGCACAAAGTTGAAAGGAAGTTTTGGAAAATGAATTTGAACTCACATGGTATGAGGTTTATTATTTCATGTATACTAGTATATTTAGTACTTAGTATACAAAATATATTGTTTTGTAGATGAGGTATCATGTTTCAAGAACATAAGTATGCCAAATATATTCAAAAATTACTATTATGTTTTAAACATTATGATTTTATGCATAGTAGTTTTAGATTTATAATAGGTATATAAGTAAAAATATTTGTGTACTATGTATATTATATATTATTTATCCTTATTTAGTGTTTCAAATATACAAATGTTTGAATGATAATAAATATAACATATCAAATGTATTATTTTAGGTAAAAACGTATACTAGATACTACTACACACATTAAACATTACACCTAATACATGAAATCAAACTCAATTTTTTCTCTCCAAAACTTCCTTCCAACTTTGTGCATCCCCTTGGTAGCACCCCATAGAGTTGGGTTTTGGTGTTTCGTTGAAGCTGTTTTTTAATTTTCTTGTTGATGTTTTCTTGAAACTTTTCCATTTATTTTTTCAAGCTATTGCCTTTTCATATTATACCTTTTCAATGTTGTAAGCTTTTTTTAGTACTAAAAACTTGTTGTTTTAAACTTTGATGTAGTTTTTAGGTCTAATTTTTCACCACATTCAAATGTGTGAAATCCAACTTTTTTGTTGCCATGGAGGTGTGGAATGCATGTGTCAACTTGGATGCACTTGAAGATCAAGGCAAGTATGTTTGAACAATTCTCCAAACCATTGAAAGTGAATGGGATTCATATTTCTTTGTATGTTATAACTTTGCTGACTTGTGTGTAAAATGTGGTAGTAGGCAAACATGGCAAAATGAACATTCATTGTTGTTGGTTCAAAAACTTATCTTTAAATGAAAAAATACAGCATTGTTGTCATTGTTTTTAGCTTTGATTTTGAAGGTGAAATGAACTATTCGGTTCCATTATGTGTGAATGTGTTTGAAAGAAATTTGAATTTAGTTTTGGTGTTTCATTGAAGTTCTTTTGTAATATTCTTATTGCTAGTTTTTTGAAACTTTTCCACTTGTTTTGTCAAATTATTCCCTTTTCATATTGTATCTTTTCAATGTTGCAAATTTTGTTTAATATTCAAATTTGATGTTTTGAACTTTTATGTAGTTTTTGTGTCTAATTTTTCACCACTGAAATCCAACTTTTTTGCTACTATGGAGGTGTTGAATGCGCATGTTAGTTTGGATGCACTTGAAGATCAAAATAGGTATTTTTGTTGTCACAATTTTTAGCTCTGATTTTGAAGGTGATTTGTGCTGCATTATGTGTACACAAAAGAGAATGTGCTTGAAAGAAATACGAGTTGAATTTTGGTGTTTCAGTGAAGCTTTTTTTTAATACTTCTTAATGTTTTCTTGAAGCTTTTCCACTTGTTTTTTAAGATATTGCCTTTTCATATTGTACCTTTTCAATGTTGTAGATGTTTTTGAGTACTCAAAGCTTATTGTTTTGAACTTTTTTGTAGTTTTTAGGCTTGATTTTTCAACACTAAAACCCAACTTTCTTGTTACCATGGAGGTGTTAAATGCATGTGTTAGTTTAGATGCACATGAAGATCAAAATAGGTATGTTTGAACAACTTTCCAAACCATTGAAAATGTATGGGATTCAGATTTCTTTGTTGGATGTAACTTATTTGATTTCTATGCAAAATGTGGTAACAAGAAAATGTGGCAAAATGATTACCCATTATTTTTTGTTCAAAAACTTATTTTTGGATGAAGAAATATGACATTGTTGTCATTGTTTTCAGTTCAAATTTTGAAGCTGAAATGTACTTTTTTGTTCCATTGTGTGTACATGAAAAAAAATGTGATTGAAAAAGATATGAAACAAAAATCTTGCAAAGATTTCAACCTTATGCAAATTACAAGTGATTAAACGTTGTTGTTTTTCCACATTTTTTGAAGTGCCAAGTTTTGTTCCTTTAAATTCTAATCTAAATTTTAGGTTTGATTTCTTAGCATGTACAATGTATGTAGCCCAACTTTTTGCTATTATGGGGGTGGGCACTAAATGCATGTCTCCACATAAATGTAGTAGTTCAAGATCAAGGTATGTATGTTTGTGAGCAAACCATTGATAATTATGGATAGGATTCATGTGTCTTTGTTGCAAGTAGTGTGGTTCACCTATATGTAAACATTCACTATTAGAAGACTCCAGATGCCAATAGGGAAAATGAACTTGTATGCGAGTTGTTCATGCCCAATCATGGGAACCGATAGCTTTGGGATGCACACCATTAACCCACTTCATGGAGCTACAAGTTTCATTTGACTTGAGTGTTGTATGTTGCAAATTATTATATTATTGTTGCACTCCATAAATGATACAAAGTTGTTAGGACAAGAGGTGAATTTTCATCCCAGGTAACCGGGTATGACCTATTTTGTTATGAATAATCATGAAACATCATTACATTGTGATTGATAAGAGCTCGAAGGAGTTGCACATGAGGTGGAGGAATAGGACAAGGATGTGCAAAAGCTAACAAAACAAGTATCATAGATCTCAAACCTTCATGTGCATGTTTTAGTTTAATGGTTTCAACAAAGCTTTAAAATATAATCACCGTGGTAGATGAAATAAGCATAAATTAACACCAAGTCCAAGTGATGCAAGCCCTAGTGACAAAGAACATGTTTTAAATGACATTAAACTCAACGAAATAGGCCCAATTCACACAAACCCTAGTGACATATAGAAACCATAATAACATTTACATAAAATAGAAATGACAACGACCGTAGTGATATTATAAACTTGAAAGACATGAGCTAAGTGACATGGGCTTTAGTGGCATATGTTCTAGTGACATAATATACCAAGTTCAAATTGAAACAAAACTTTAGTGATATAGACCTTCATGGCATAATGATTATCGACATATGACTCCTTAATGACATAGGTCATAGTGACAAATTCAAATCCTAGTGATTAATGTAGACCTTCATAACATAATGATTAGTGACATATGACTCCTTAGTGACATAGGTCGTAGTGACAATCAAAGTCCTAGTGTATGACATAGGCCTTCATGGCATAATGATTAATGACATATGACTCCTTAGTGACATAGGTTGTAGTGACAAACCCAAGTCCTATTGAGTGACATAGGCCTTCATAGCATAGTGATTGATGACATATGACTCCTTAATGACATAGGTCATAATGATAGACCCAAGTCCTAATGAGTGACATAGGCTTTCACAACATAATGATTGATGAAATATGATTCCTTAATGACATAGGCCTTCATAGCATAGTGATTAATGACATATGACTCTTTAGTGACATAGGTCGTAATGACAGACCCAAGTCCTAATGAATGACATAGGCCACTAGTGATATTATGTGGCATTGTTGAGTGACATAGGCCACTAGTGATATTATGTGGCATTGTTGAGTGACATAGGCCACTAGTGACTGAAATGTCAATGAAACCATCCTTAATGGCATAGATATTAATGATTGAATAGGCCCTAATGACATAGGTCTTTGGGCAAAATGTGTTGTAGTTTATAGGGGCTAGCGTATAAAAACCAATATTGAATGAAAAAAAGGAGGGGGAAGAGGAGGTGGCTCAAAGCAAAGGGGCCAAGAAAAATCAACACCATTGCATCTTATTCAAAAAATGCATGTAAGTGACACATCACATCAAATTAACTCAAGTTATTAGGTTTTAATTATGACTTAATGATACATTGGCCAAGTAGCAATATGAAATCATTGACATAATGCTTAGTGACTAACTAGGGTAGATTGTCAATTTAATGAGGGTAGTGTATGGACCACGTTGCTATGTGAATGAACATGTTTGAATGAAAAAGAATAAAGTGACATGTGCCAAATGACAACTTTTAGGGATTGAAGCTTTGTGAATTCCAATGTAATGTGTGATTATGATTAGATGCAAGAAAAATGGTAATTGAAAGATTTGGATTATGGAGAACTTTTATATAAATGACCTCTAAGTCACTAATAGATGTAATGACATGGAATACAACGATCAATCCCACTACCCAATTATAGTGAGCCTAGCCACTAGTATTGCATCCTACAATGATGAATGTTAGTGCAAATTAATGTTTAGAATTGAAGTGTGAAAGCAATATGTTAATACAACAAATTGGAAAAATCATTAATAGAAGCTATGATTAGTCATGCGTGTAATATGGTGTGCTACACATTGAAACTTTCTGGAATCACTAACATGGCTAGTCACTAGAAAATCACTATGGAACCATGACATTAAGATTAATGCACAACCACTCTAGAATATCATTTGATGCATTCACTAGAAGATCAATATACACCCATTAGAATAATAGGTCAAATAGTGATAAAAAAATCACTATGTAATCACCAAAACATTAATATGTATTTCATTTAAAAATCATAGGGGATAATCCACTCACTATTATCTTGGGTATAGGTATGCCATTACAATAAACTAATTCACTAGGATTCCACTGATCATTGCCATGCAACCCCATTCATTAGCCAATTCCACTAAATTGGACAAGATGTCACTATAATGTCACTATAGTGTAATTCATCTAATCCACTTGAAAATGAGTGGAATGCATAGTGGCTGGGACCAGGTTTCCTAGTAGTGAATTGTCATGGTTAAATATATTTTCTATATGTTGTTTGCATAATCTTTTCCATAAACATAATTTGTTCATCTAAGGATAAATTCACCATTCTTTAGTCCTTGTGTTGGGAAAATTCATTGCAAATTTTATTCCCATATTCAAATGAAATCTTTGCACAAATATCATTTACATTTATATGTCTTGGTGTGAATTCCATATTCTAGAATTGCCATTTTGTGATGGATATCATTAGAAAACATGCATATTTTGAAATGTTCAATTGAGAACAATTGTGTTTACATAATTTCGTTTCTTTAGATGTGGTCTATAATTAGTATTTCCATCAAATTCAATTATCCAATCACTTTTTATTACTACATTTCACTATTCCATCTTTGTTTCCATGTGCAATTTAATAAAATTTTAATCCATAGTTTGTTCCGAGAAATAGTCCCCTTATGATCGACATTGATAATAGGAGAGGGTGCATAAACCTTAACCCGCATTCAGGTGAAGGTGATCAAGAACATTGCAAATAAGCATGAATTGTCCATAATGTAGTATGGAATATATATAACTATTAGGAGGCTATTTAAAACTTGCATTCTTGTACTATCATATCATTGTCGCTCTAGATTAGAATTTGTGGATGTCAATGCTAAACAAATTCAAATATGGACAAATTCAAAACATCATCTATCTGTCTTTAAACTCTTGGATGTCCCTTTCTATCACATTGAGGATCTCCTCCTCATCTTCTTCACTAAATGATGTTGCATTCTTTGTTTCTTTGTCACTTAAAACATTTAATACTACACCATTTATCATGATCTCTTCCTTGTGCACTACATTGCATTTCCGACCCTTCCTTTTTTTGGAATGAAGAAGACTGAAATTATCTACAAATTATTCCATCAAGTCTTCGATTGCAATTGTCATTCCTTTTTCACTATCTCTAGCAAGCCTTTTCACATCACTTTTTTGAAGGCTTTTTGGCGGAATAAATAACTTTTCATTGTTTGTTTCTTTGGACCTAGCTTATTTTTTCCATTAAAATATCGAACTTGATTGATGATTTTTTTTTCTCCTTTTGATGCATTCTTTGTATGAGACTTTGCAAATTGAAATATATATATTCAACCTTTCTATTAATAAAAATTGTCTATGTTCAAAATTTATGCATTAATGTTGATCATAAGGATGTTCAAGTTGTTTTAATTAACGATTCATTTTCATTATTGCTAGCTATTTTTTTGAACCCATGCACATGAATATTCAACGAAATTACAATGCCACCTTGTACGTTGATGAAGAATGTTTTACCATGGTGGATAGTTGTAGGGTATATACTATTTTATGTGAGCATGAGCGTTTGTAGGTGAGATCATTAAACATGATTTTTAATTTATGCACGATGTTTCAAAATTTGCCACTTGGCGTTAATTCATCTCCTTGAGATTATACATTATTATAACCTATTATTTTTTCTAATTCTTTCACTTTGAACACATTTACTTTCTTATCAGTGTGAGAAGTAGCAATTGCATATGCATACGCAAAGCTTTTCATTCATTATTGCTTTAGTTGTTCATAATTGTAATATACATTCTAGGTCCTATTTCATTTTTCTCCTGTCCTCATATATGTATGTCCTAGTTTTGTTTACATTTTTATAAGCGAAATGCATCCTTTTTTCCAAAATTAAAATTGAATCCATTTTATTTCAATATAATTACATTTGGTTTCTACATCTAAAAAATCTTAATTTTGTTCCACATTTATTGTGGTTTGGTGGTGATCCAATCATTTCTTGATTCACATATGGTTGGAGGACTCTATTTTTGTCATGTTGTGGGCACCTTCTTGGTTTTGCATACTCCTTGATACAAGAATTAGGACAATTATATTCCTTGTATTCATGCTCTAATTATTTCTACAAACTAAGAGTCAATAGTGCAAAACAACTTCAATCGACTCTAACTTTTCAATAATGTCCTGTGTTGTTTCTTGTTCATTCTCAAATTCTTATGAAAAATGGGATACTTACAATTTTGTTGATGGTCCTCACTTGTAAATGTGTATGCAATCATGGACATATGATGGTGACCCGCATTCCTCTTGATGTTGCGATTCAACAATGATTCTATTGTTTTACCTACAACATTTCTTATCCAATCTTTTTGAGTTTTCTTTTTTTTCAAATGTCGATTATGATGGTGTTTTCGGGTCTTTTTCTTCCTCCACTATGGTTCCTTCTTCCTCCTCCTCTAGGGTTTCCCCTTTCTGTTCTACTAATTTGTCTTGGTTTGCATCGTATTTTAAAATAAGCAACTCATATTCATTGTGATTTGGATTAATTTCATTTTTTAAGCCATTTTTTGCATGAGGCTTTTACCAATGAATAGTGGTCCACTCTATTCATCCCTAAGAAATATTTTGCTTGGCATAATAAATGATTCATATGGTTGCGGTTTGTTGACTCAATTGGACATGGATTGTCACTAGGAGTTGGTTGCAAGTTGTTCACAAAAACCAAGTCGAACATTTGTATCACTATGGCATAGATTTTGTATTCCTGCACATTATTTCTCGATGCCCAATATCCCATTCTAAACCCTGTTCTACTAATTTGTCTTGGTTTGCATCTATCACTTTCATTTGTTTTTGATCCACTATTAGATACAAATTCAAGTCTCGAAGAATTCTAACAAGCATTCTTACAACTCCAAAACAACATTTGCAATGAAATTTTGTTGCGTCCACCATGCCCCTTTTTCATTATACACAATCATTGAGGACGTCTACACGTCCGCTTTGTTTTTAGCATTTTTTAACATCCTTCTTATTGTTTTGGATGTGAACATTTATGTTAATCAATTATTAACGTTCCATTATTTGATTAGTTATTATTTTATTCATCAATCATAGTAGATATTTTCTTGTTGATCTCTAATTATTGTGAGATGTTTCAAAATGTGTGCCTTAATGCCTAGTTCTTCTCTTTGAGATTGGATGCCATTCTCATAGATTTTTAGATCTTTAACTTTGAACACATTTACTTTTTTGTCATTTAAAAAAATACTGATTATAAATGCATACACATAACATTTGATTCATTAAATGGTAGAACAACTACATGTGTCTTAATTACCACAAAAGTAAGTATTTGCTTGTCAATTAATGTTCTAATGTGACTATTTGTTTCTATAGTCACTATGGATTTGTTTAACATTCAATGTCGACCTTTTTTTCTTTTCTTTTTTTCCTAAAGTTAATATTTTCTTTTGACATCACATAATTTGAATTTTTTTTATTATCACATCTATTGAACCATAATGTAATGGAAATGATCAAATTTTGGTTCCTCAATCATTTGTTGACACATCTTTTTTTAAAACTATCATATAGGTCTTGTGATTTCGGGGCTGGCCTTATCATTTGAAGATTCACCGGTTGTTTTAAAGCTTTGTTCTTGACTTCAAATGGCACCTAAGCTTGCCATCCATGATTTACATACAATTAGTCTTCAGGGCTTCATGAACTTTATTGACAACAAGTTGCCAAATGTTACCAAATCCTCTGTTGACAAATCATTTAGGAGGCTTGTAAAAAAAATTTTGGAATCAACTCCTTCAAATTCACACGTTCTTTGAAAGAATCCACGACATGTGTAAACATCACCAAATTGTAAACTTCCATATCTTCTTTATAAATGTGTATAATTTGTTTGAGTAATGCAAAACTTTTTTTATCTATTTTCACATTAACCCATCGCCATGCCACCCATTCATTTGTTTTGTCAATTACCCTTTTCCATTCTATTCCCCATGCTCTGATTTTGAGTAAATGCCAAAGGGGTTTAATCTAGTACCATCTTTTGGATATTCCAACAATTTTTTTGTCATTTCATAGATTCTATCTAAAATGCTCATTATGAAAAATTGTGTCTTTGGCAACTAGACTACCTTACAATTAGAACTCCAAAACAACTAATATACAATTACATTACAACTATCCCATGGAAATACAACAAATTAATAAATAAAATGTCACGTTAAAAAATCAAAGAGTTATATTGTAATTGCAAATTAGTTGCAAGATATATATTTATACATTTGTCGTCAACCATGTTTGACTTTGTTCACAAGTTGCATTTTAGTCACACCTAACAATTACATCACAACTAAGATAAATTTAGTTATTAATCAATGACTATTTTGCAACAAATGTATGGCCTTGAATAACATATGATCATGCCATGTGTATACAATTCCACCACCCAATATATATGACATTTCAACTTGTTTGCAACAAGTATGCAACTATGTTTCAACTTAAAATTTGAAATTTAAAGATCTAAAATTTGGGTGAAAAACCCTTAAACAAATGATACATGGGAGTATATCAACAAATTTGCCCCAATGCATCATGAACCTTCATGCGCTTATGCTTATTGTTAAGAAATTCAAGATGATTTTTTTAAAAAAAATCTTTATATATTCAAACATTTTGTGTATTTCCTATTTTGTTGGTGATGCAATTTTCATATCATGTGTTATAACTACGGATTTTTTAGTTTGTTTAGTTTAAACCGAAAACCAAAAGATTGTTATCAATTTTATTATTTATTTAAATAACTTGGAGATTAAAGGCTTTTTTTTTTGTTTGGAGGTTGAAGGTTCATGTTTTTGCTCTTGAAGAGGTTGAAGACTTTTGTTTTTTTTCTTGGAGGTTCAAGGTTTTTGTTTTTATTTTTAAAGAAGTTGAAGGCTTTTATTTTATTTTGGAGGTTGAAAGTTCATGTTCTTGCTCTTCAAGAAGTTGAAGATTTTTTTTTTCCTTGGAGGTTGAAGGCTTTTGTTTTTGTTCTTGGAGGTTGAAGGTTCTTTTTTTTGCTTTTAAAAAGGTTGAAGGCTTTTGTTTTTGCTCTTGGAGGTTGAAGGTTTTTGTTTTTGCTCTCAAAAAGGTTGAAGGTTTTTGTTTTTGCTTTTGAAAGTTGAAGGTTCTTGTCTTTGCTTTTAGAGAGGTTGAAAACTTTTATTGTTTCTTTTGGATGTTGAAGGTTTTTACTTTTACTTTTTAATGTTAAAGGTTATTGCTCTTACTTTTGTATATTCAAAGTTCTTATTTTTTGTTTTAGATGTTGAATTTTTTTGCTCTTACTCTTGGATATTAAAGGTTCTTATTTTTGTTCTTAGATGTTGAAGGTTCTTGTTCTTACTTGTAAATGTTGAAATTGATTACTTTTGGATGTTGAAGGTTTGTGTTGATTTTTGGTCTTTTGTTTATTTACAGATCTTAAAGGAAAATGATGTGAAAATATATTCCATTTTATTTAAAAGTTGATTATACAGGTTTAGTTTAACTTATAATGATGAGAGATTTAAGAAAGGTGATTTTTAAAATTAATAATCATGTTATATATGTTTTGTTTTGTGTTTGAACATTTGTGATGACTTTTGTTGTTTTTATGTTATAGGGTCAAACTTTTATTATGTTTCAATCCATCAATATCAAAATCATGTATATAAGGTAAGATTTTTTCAAAAGTATTTAAAATTGTAATTCACTTTACCTGATTATAAGCACGATATTTGATTTTACTTACAAGTGTACAAATTATAGTTTAGGTTGTATCAATGTTCTACATACATTGAATTTTAATGACAAATAAGTTGCATGTTAGTGGCAGTACAATTGTAAACTATTTTATTCAATTTGAAAGGATTATTTAGATATTTTTCACATTACAATGTTATGATATGCCACTGATTTCATTTCACATGTGCAACTAAATATTATAACATGACAAATTTCAAACAGATAAGGTGGATTGTAGAAATTGCATGGCTCAAATTCCATTTCAACAAAAATAAAATAAAAGATTCATTTATGAAACATAATGTTTTAGATGACAATATTTGGTTATTACGGGTCATCATTTTTACAATCTGTCCTTTTGTTTAGATAAAGAAAAACGTTTGTTATAAATAGCTTGGGCATTATATTTAGATTCATAGTTAAATTGTCTTTTGATATAAACATTTTATAAATTTTTTTTGTAATGTAAATCTATTTAAAGTTTCAAATCCATTTCATGTTCATAAATAATGATGTCCTATGCAATTCACCATTATTTATTATAATTAGGACAACATGATAATGGTTGTGTGAAGTTTGTATAATTGCATTGTAAGTTGCAATTTAGTTGTTTAGTACTACTAAAATCAATTACCATACAATTGCTTTGAAACTCAAACTTAAACACCTAGTTGCAAATTGGTCATGAATACTTTATTTTCATTTTCATCTTTAGTTGTAATTTAGTTGCAAAGGATAAGAACAAAATTCATTACTCAAATGGATGAATGAAATAATTAAAAAATATACTCATTAGATTAGTTATAATATAGTTGCAAATAAGTAGCAAAAGATAAGGATATTTAAAATCCATTTGTCAAATGGATGAATGAAATATGAAGGAATATATTTGTCAAACTAGTTGTAAAACATTCATTAATAAGTTGCAAAGGATTGGGATAGAATCCATTCACATCAAATGGATAAATGTAATAATGAAAGAATACATTTGTTGAATTAATTATAAAATAATTGTAGATAAGTTATAAAATATAAGAACATAATTCATTCATCAAATGGATGAATGAAATAATTAAAGATACGTTCATCAAACTAGTTGTAAAATAATTGTAAATGAGTTGCAAAAGTTATTAACATATGTCATTTGTTGACAAATGGATGAAAAGCCACGTTGGAATTTCGTTCATCACATTGGAATGTGCGTGAGAATCTAAGATGGAAATTAGTTACAAAAAAGTTACATATAGTTGCATGTTAATTGCACCATATATACGATATTGTATACAACATAGGATGTCCGCTACAACTACTGTAACTTGTCCATTAGCACTCAAGGCTATATAAATACCATGAGTTGCAAATGTTCAGTGCAACTAGAAAACCTAGTTATTAGCCCAATTGTAAAACCCTATATTTTTTCATAGTGGCTTGAGATTAATGTGTATTCAATCATTGATTCCAAAGTGTTTGATGTGACATTTGGTGTCTATTTTCTTCTTCCCATTGTAGAATAAAGGTTTCATGTTTGCAAACATGTTTTTAAAGGTAGAAAGGATGTAGCTAAATAATAAGGGTGGAGTAAATGCAAATTCAAGTATTGATTAGGGAAATTAGTAGTATAGGGGGGAAAATGTAATTTGGTTCTACAAGTAGCAAAAATGGTGTTAAGATGCAAGAGGTTGAGATTGTGAATGAAAATAACAAATAGCTTCAAATGTTATAAACAATGTAAAGTGTTAATGGCTACTTGGTATTGTCTCATTTCTTAATGGGCACCTGCCTCTTCGTGGTGAATGGGGAGTGTATGGATTAACACATACCTCCTAATGGGTCAATAGGCTTATAGTAAAGTATTGTCTCAATTTTTAATGGGCACATGCTTCTTGGTGGTGAAAGTGTAACGTATGGATTGGCACATACCTGTTGGTGGGTCAATAGGTTTATACGCCACTAAATTGGATTCAATTTAAAATTTTAAATGGTTTAGATGCTATAAAAATTCATATTAAAAAAATTTGTAATATAACTTGAAGTATTTCCTAGTATCTCATGCATTGTATTTTTCAAGATAAAACCAACATGAAATTATTCCACCCTTTATGAATGAGATAGTGGGTCATCCATGATTTCTCACAAGTTTGGCATCCATCTTATATAAAAATTCATCCATTTTATTTATCATCCAAGAATATCGTTCATCCATTGCCACATGGTAGAATATTTTTCCACGTCACAAAATATTCCATCCCATGTGCCAAAAAATATTCCATCAACATCAACATGATATTCTTGAAAAGATTCATTTGGGTTCACTTGTTCGTGTTCACACTCACATGTTCATAAGATAACATTCCTCCCTTTAATGGGTTGTAATTCTTGGTGTAAGTGATGCATGAAAAGGTGGGTCAATTGTGATTTTTTGTACATGGGCTTATGGAATTATAATCGTTGTAAAAAAAAAATTGACTTTGTAGACTTGTAGAATTTTTTTTTTGATTTTTTTTGTGGAATGAGGTTGTACACCAACAATAAAACTGTAATTATATAACTACAAATTGCAATTGCAAACTTATTCAATTTTAGAGCATAAAAATTTTCGTTGATCTTTTTGATACAAAATCAAAAACTTACTTGATATCATTATAGACTATTGGTCCAATGTTTTGAAATAACATTTCAATATTATTTTATTTCAATGTAAAAATCAATACACATAATAGAGATTGTGAAACCCATGTTAACATGAAGATAAATATTTTTTTGAATATTTATGGGCATGAAATGTCAATTGATTTGATGGATATATGTATATATATATATATATGATCAATGAACCATTCAAGAATCCAATTGCATAGATTGAACCACTCAAAAGAATTAAATATTTACCTAGACTCAAATCCTTTTAATTTTAAGACATTGAAATGTTTTGAGTGAGAAATATTATTTTTGCATGTGAGAACAATTTTGTCAACCATATGGGTGCAAATGGGATACAATGAACAAACAAGATTACTATTAAAAAAGATTATATATCCTTTTTTCCCAAATATTTTTTTTCATATGAATGAATTTTGGAACAATGTTTTTTGCAACGTTATAATAAATGTTTATAGTTTTCCAAATACATGACATTTTTTTCCCATCATTTTTTAATAAATATGATTTTTTGAAAGTGTCTTGATGCCTTGTAAATTTAGTTTTTCATTTTTAAAAATGATAATAATTTCAAATCATAATTTTTTAAAATTTTTTTTACCTTTTTTTTTATATATAATAAACTACAAATTTTCTTAACACATTATGTACATTTTACCCCATTTATGTGTGGCAAAAGACTTTTGAAATTCTAAAATTCTAAATCAATTTTGGAAAGTTTTTTGAATTTTTAAAGTTTTACAATTCCACATATTTTAGGGCATGAATTTTTTAAAAATGTGATTAATAGGTCTTTATCCTCTTAATTTTTTCTCATCAATTTTTTAAATTATTATATGAGTTTTTTTGATAGTCCTTTGCAAAATTGACTCATGTTTGACGTGTTGTTGTTCACTTTTAAAGGTCTTAAATCAAATTTAACCTAAAATTTCATCAAATGAATTTTTGGTTTGAATTTCTTGTTATTCATATGAATGAAAAAATAATAACTTGCCATGATTTTAAATGGAAAAACATAAATATTTATCCAATTTTGATTATTTTTCTTTGTGGTTTGACACCCTTTTTGGCTCATTGGATTGTGACTGCGCCCATACCTTAAGTTAAGTGGAAGATTTCAAACCAATTATAGACATGTATGGAAGATCCATCTTATGATAATTATATGTGATTTTGTTGTGGAATGGGAAATTTGGTAAGGAGGTTGAAAATCGAAAAAACAACAAGACATCCAAGTTGATACAATCACTAATTATGATATTGATGTGCCAACAATTAGTAACTGGATGGTGGGTAGGATGATCAAGGTGTAAGTTATATATTGCTCCAAATTAAATTCTAATTTTTATATTCCAATTCATGAAGGGTTACGATTGTGTAGGTGAAAAAAAGACTTTATCACAACTAGTACCTAATGGATGTGTTTCTTCCTCTTACCACATGTTTTTGGATGCCTTCATCAGAAGTTCAACAACTTTCTTCATCAATGTGCTAACATGACATGGACAATAAAAGGCATTGGAGGCCTTCATTTATTAATGTTGCATTCCTTTTATATTAAAAAAAATGTCAATGGTTCTATAAAAAATGCAAGCCGCCTCCATTTCAAGGTGGGCTATTATTGTAAGGGTAGGTTTTTCTAGGCTTGGAGTTTTATTGGGTTTACCTTCCCTTTCTTTAGTGGATATGCTTCAAGCAACTAATGGAGGTTTTGCTACTTAGTGGTTTCCCTTACCTCTAGGTGGCCCACCTCTTTTGGGTTTTTTGCTTGCTTGGACTTTGGTCCTTGTCCCTTGTTTTTTTTCTCCCTTTCTTGGGTGTTTTCTTTTGGTAGGGTTTCATCATTATATTGATTGTTACACATTTGGATTCATATGGCTATAAGGCCTTTTTTGTTGGTAAATTTGTTTTAAACTAAATCTATTATGTAATTATAAGCTAGTTTCTAATATAGTTTAGGATGACATTCCTATGTGATGGTTGAAGGGAACTTGAATGGATCATATGTGATAGAAGGTAATGGTAGCCACCCATTTGCAATCCATTTGTTTTGTGGGTGGTTGCAAACACCACTAATTCCCTTTGCCACAAAATGGGTGGCTAAACCATTTTCTGGGTGGCAAAGGGTATTGTTGGCAACCATCCATTAAATGGCCAACTTGCTATCCATTGGGTAGTATTGTATTACACCTATTTGCAATTTGTTGCCTTTGGTTAGCTACATAAATTGTAGGGGAGGTTCCCATAAGAGTGTGTTTTCTTAAGGGAGGGGCACTTGAAGGTGTGAACTTAAGGGTGTTCCCAAACTTCAAGAAAATGCATGAGTGCTAGAACCTCCCCTAAAGTAAATTATTCTTTTTTAATTTCCTTATTTCTTTCATGTTTCATAGAAAAAAAATTCCATTAGGAACATGGGAACATATAGAATTGGGCAAACTTCCCCAACATAATGCCCTAGGGTTCTTTTATTGTGGGAGCTCCCTCAAAATATACATAGAAAAAAAAAAAAAGTTGTTTATTTTATCCTAAAGTTTATGTGTGATTGTATAATGCAAGAGGAGAATATCACATGCGTGGTGGAAATGCAATGAAATGATATGACCGCAATTTTTGGGGATGGACAATCCAACAAATGAGAGATTCATAAAGTGAATAGGGCCAACCTTTTATTATAATGGTATACTTAGCATTGGTGGAGATCAACCTTTTTCTATTGGTGAAAAATCGCAAAAAAATGATGGAAGAAAGTGCTTTGCAAAATCCATTAAAGGAAAAAAAAAAAAAGGATAAAATAAAATAAAATCACCATATACCATCACATTTGTAGAGTTCGATTGCCACAATGTGATGGAAATCTTAACATAGATTACCTAGTCTAACTAGTTGTGATGTAAAGCCTATTGCTAACATGCATCGTCAAGTCTAAGTTAATCACCAACGAACCCCATGAATGATGGATCCTTCACCAAAAAGGTTAGTAGGTTATTGTCTTCTATCACTAGTCCTTGCAATGATTATGGAACAACCATCGCCATGAGCGCTAGATAGTGGAGACTAGGAGTAAGAGTGGAGGAGGCTAGAGCTTCAAGCTTGTGGCATTGATGTGAAGTAGTGGGGTGCACCATTGCACCATTTTTGTCATTGAATTGATGCGTGATGCCATGAATGCCAAACTTTGAAATACATGTATGTTTTTGTTTTCTCTTTGTTTTCTCTTTGGAAATTAGGTCAATGTTTTTTGTTTGTTTTTTAAGTAGGAAGAATTAGGCGATGAACATTGCATAGCATGCTAGAGTGTCTTTCATTGTCATTTGTTGTTTTTGAATTGTGAACATTGTAAATTCACATTAAAGTGCTATAGTCCTTCGTTGTTTTTTGTTTGTTTTTTCAATCATGAGCTAAAGCTTGAATTTGTTTTCTTGACAAGTTGGGAGTCACGAATTAATGAATAAGGAGTTAGGACTTAGTGAATCAAGAATCATGAGTTAGTGAGTCGGGAGTTGGAACTCAATGAATCAAGAGTTGAGAGTCAGGGCTTGGTGAATTTGTGATTTTGTAGACATCGAATAGTCTAGACTTTGTGTTTCAATAGTTTATGTCTAGACTTTATGCACTATGCATTGTGTGTAGTGTGCACAAGTTTCTTTTAAAAGAGTTTTCTATTTCATGTTGTGTGAATGTGATGGCTTTAACATGGAATGTGAAGCGTGAAATAACAAGTAATGTGTTACCTTTTTTCTTCAAATCTATTTGCAATTATGACAATGCCTCTCCTTTGACGATTCCACTTAAGTTTTTAGCAATGCCATCTTTTGATGTAAATTCGATTAACATCAAGGTTGAATTGAATTTGAAATCAAGGCATAACAATGTTGTTGTGTAATTAGTGTGCCCAAGTGGTTTACTAACATTCATTCCCCTTACTGCACCCGACCTATCTAAGATCCAGGTTTTTCCAAACAAAAAAGATGGGCCATTACCAAAGAAATCTAAAAATAATTATTATGTCTCTCACAAGTGCAAAGAAATAGCTACACAATTTCCATGGGCAGAAATGCTCAAGAGTGATCTTGGAGATACTAATTGTGTGAAATGCATTGTGTGTTTGACTGTGAAGGGAAAGGATGTCATCTTGGGTCTTAAATCTAACATGTTCAAAAAACATATGGGAAAGACAAAAGTGGTTTGATATATGCCACATTTGGGTAAGAAGGAAGCGAAGTTTTATGTGAACGAGAATTGTAGCCATGCCAATAATGAAGTAATATACTTTCAAGGAAGTCATATTTCCATCACTGAACAAGTGATTAAGGGAAGCTTGAAGGGGGGAAAAGGAAGAAAAAGGTAGTAATTTGCCACCATTTTGCATAAGTTATAAGAGGGCCGCCCAATGTTGGAATTTGAGGCCATGAAATCACCATTTTCTTTTCTCAATGCTCTCATGAACCCTACAAATCATTGGAGTGATTTTGCTAACTAGGTCATGGCCAAATGTTTACACAAATAGGTGCTTAACAAAATGCAAAAGATTGTTACATGTTCGAGGTATCTTGCTATTTCTTGTGATGAAATCACCACAGTTGATAACCAATCATGGATTTCAATTTATTGCTAAGTTGTACAAAATTGGTGTCATTTTTACATGTACTGATTTTTTTAGAGTAGGTCATTGAAGAACGAGGTTTTGATCATCTAACTAAAATGATTATGGATGTTCTAAAAAAATACACAAGTGTTTTTTATGCAAATGTTGTTGCAAAATTATTGTCATTTAGTGCTAATAGTGTAAATGTTTTCTAGGGGGTAAGAAATGGCGTTATGTGCCAAATACAAGATAAACTTGCTCACCACTTGGAAGGCATTCATTGCATGGCACATTGCACCAATTTAACGGTGCAAATTTTATCTCATATCCCTATTGTGAAGCGCATAAAAGATTTGTTTTAGTCATTATATATATTTTTTTTCATAGCCCAAAAACACCTTGAGTTTTTGAAACTTGTAGATTTGATGAAGGCAAAAGGGAGTAAAATCTTGCGAAATGTAAGAACACATTGGATTAACATGCTCAATCCAACAAAACGGGTTCTTTCCATGTACATGCCATTAGTTGCAAAGAAGGTTGAAGATAATCCATTTTTAATGGGTTACTTGGGTGAATTTCGAGCTTCTTTGTGATGTGGATTTGCTCATTTCCCTTTCTTGTTTGATGCCAATGCTAGACACTATCCATGAACTAATCAAATTTGCACTAAAAAAGGATGTTTTTGTTGGTGATTATGTTGCAGTAGTCAAGATTTGCCAAGGACAACTATGAACTCACTATTTGGATCTTATAATGAAGTATACATCTGATGTTATCAAAGAGTTCCATGATTTGGTTGACTACATTCACAACACAACGCATCTAAAATGGAAAGCAAGTTCCTTGGACCTCAACACTTTGGGTGTTGAATATTTATGTTTTGATTCTAGGTGTTTCACTTTCTAGGCTACATGTTTAAATGCCCATGGCCAAAAGATCCAATTGTCTCACGAGATTTTCTATGGTCTTGTGGATGTTGCAAAGGCATCTTGCTGAAGTTTTTTTTTGGGACCCATTTTGAGTTTATCTTTATTTAAATTTGTTTAAAGTTGTTTCTATTTGAATTTGTCTAAATAGTGATTATGTCTGAATTTGTTTATGTTTTCTTTTGTTTTTATCTATTTTAATCCTTTATCAAGTATTCGAATTTTTATAAGTTGAGTACATTTGAATCTAAGTTTTTGTTGTAATCAATTTGAATCAATTGGAATTTTTGTAAGTTTAATTCAGTTTAAACCAGTCTGCATTTTATATGTTTGAATATGTCTCATTCTACCTGAGTTTGCTTAAGTCTATTTGAGTTTGTAGAAAAACTCGTGTATAACTTTACATTATGAAGAAAACATTCAAATATTATTTGTGAGTCCTTGTTTGAGTTTGTCTTAGTCCATTTGTAAACTTATAAGTCTATTGAAAGTAGTAGAAAAAGATATGTTTGAGTCTATTTGTAACCATTTTTTATTACTTTCAAGGTGTACAACTAGAATCTTGATGCTTGGCTAGAGTTTATAACTTGGTAATCACTTGTTTTTTGAGTGGTATTATATGTAGATGTAGCAGAATCATTGACTTCGAAATTAAGCTCAAGAATTTTTAACATCTCACATCATGGACGCTATGGGAATTTGCTATTCGTAGTATTGGCTTCAAGTTGATGCAAAAGATAATTTTAACTGTCATCTACAGTTGATCAAATGACAATATTGCAATGAAGGACGTTTACAACCTATCAAACTTTTAAGACTCAAGTACATTCTTGGAAGTGGCCAAGATTTGTCCATGCATTTTATCTGCAAGTGGTTTTGAAATGTAGGCTAACATATTCAAGATGAACATGAAGTCCAATGTTGTTGTAGTAATGGAGGCTCCATTTCATGTTAATCCTTTGACACGACTTTAGAGAACATTAGAGGCTTTTCGCATTTTGAGGCATTCATTCCCAAAAATTTTCAAGTTGGTAGAAATAACAATAGTGCAAGTGTTGGGTTAGTGGAAGATGAACAAACATTTTCCACCTTATTTTTCATGGAGTCAAAATTGAAGAATCACCTCAATGAACACATGCACATAGTTGTTGGAATGTATTCCCAAATTTTCTTCACTTTGAACACCTTCCCATATGACGCATGCTTTGATGACTAGAAAGAACAAAAGCCTAGGTGAAATTTGAATTAAATTATAATGGAGATGGTTTAAGGTCATTTCAATGATGACAACTTTTGATCAGAGTTGGGCAATTTTTTGCTACGAAAATTAGAATATTAGAGTTGAAGATGTGCCATTGAAGTTTTGTTTGTGAGTTTTATTGAATCTATCTAATTATGTGTATGTGTGTTTGTTTGAGTCTATGTTTGTTTGTGTCTTTATGAGTTTGGGCTTGTTTTTAAGTAGTGAATATGTTTGATTTATATCTTTTTAATTATGTCTAAGTTAAAGAGTTGTGAATTTGTGTATGTCTAAATTTTTATCTATCTATATGTCTGTCTATGTATATATTTGAATATGTTTCTTAACACTGAATAGTGAATGAGTATGTTTGATTTTGTGTCTTTTTAATTATATATGAGAGAATTTGTGAAATTGTGTCTATCAAAGTCTTTCCGAATCTGTGTTTGTTTGAGCAATGAACATTGAATATGTTTGATTTTGTGTATTCTGTTTGGGTTAGAGAGTCTATGTTTATTTGAGTCCTCTTGAGTTGGTCTATCTCTCTTCAAGTTTGTGTTTAAGTCTGTTTGAGTTTGTTTGAAGGTTTCTATCTATATGTTTTGAATGCCCTTTGTTTAAAGTGAATGTTTAATATACATGCAAATTCCACTATTCAATTTTGAATTTGAGCTTGTGTGTCATATGTGCATTGTATGTCCATTGTGTATGTCTACATGGTGTACTCTAACTCCTATTGTGAACAATCACCCAACAATGAAAAAGGACGTTCTTTAATTAGGTTTGAGAGATTTTTGCATACAAATAGTTCCATAGTATATAGATAATAATGCAATGTGCAATGCCATAAAGCTATGTAATATATAGGTTCTGTCGTCATATTTTAAATTATGTGATGCACACAAGTTGCATGTTTTTGCATGTGCACATTTTCATATCTCACTAACTTGTAATGCAAATTTTTTATTAAACATAGCCAGATTTCTAGTTATTGAAACTTTGTGTAGCCAAAAGTTTCACAATACAACATTTGCAATATTGCTACATATGCACCACAATTATATGTCTAAGAGCCACCCTCTCAAAATTACAAAATCCTTTAAAAAAAGGTTGGATTGCAATGAACGGAAGGAAAAAAACAAAAGTGCACCTGTTACCATTGCCCTCCTGGAGCGCCGGTAGCAGGAAATGACTATGTCTCTGCAATAAATGACTATTTTGAATTGGCCAACAACAATGATTGCGTAGGCAGTGAGAATTAAATAGTCATTTTGAATTGGCCAACAACAATGATTGCGTAGGCGGTGAGAATTAAATAGTCGAGCATTATGTTCTAGTTCATCATTTGAGGTTCTCACGGGTGAGGATGGGGGAGAAACTAAACAGTGCATGCACACTGGATGTGCCATCACCGTCTCCAACAGGGTTTCGTATTTTTGCACGGTCCCACACTGAGTGTTGCTGGAGATGCATAATACCGGTACCCGACTCCTGTGAATTCTAATAGTACCCCATACCAGTACATGCCAGGCATGGGAAAAAGAAGAAGACAAAACCCTCATACCAGAACCAGTCTGGTATGTTGAAAAGTTGATCTTGGCACAACACTACGTCAAACCAACACCAGCTACAATAGGAAATGCTCCATGAAGTTCACTAACACCTCTGAAAAGTTCTCAGAATGTGAGTCCAAAATTGAAAAAAACTATAGCAAGTTCAAACCAGTGTTGTGCGGATATTAGAAATCATGGCAACCCTCACTGGTTAAGATCTCATTTTCCTAATGTATTTTAGGAAGGCACCTTACCAGGGATAAGTTTTGCCTGTTGGAAAGGTAGGTGTTTTGACAGAATCATTGGTTACATGATTTGTCTCTGCCTCCTGCAAATTCACCCATGGAAAGTGGTTCAGGTAAAGGCAAATGAAAAAGCATATGTCGAAGGTGGATGATTTAAGTGAAGTTAGCCCTCCTCCTCATGGATGCTGAAAGATAGAATTCATCCAATTTGCAACCGTAGCCATTATGAAAAATGAGGGATAGTCAAGGGTAATTGATGAGTATTCAGCCACTTCAGTCCTGTTTCACACTTGTTTGATACAAGCTTTGTTCTTCTTTGTGGGCATTGTGTTCCTCTTCATACACCCTACCCAAGAGTCCACTTAATTAAGAAATTGAAACTTTTTGTGTAATGGGAAGTATAACACCAAATAACAAGTTGACCCACTACAAATCAAAAACTTATTTCACATGATTAACTACTAGGGGTTTTTGACCTATCTATTTGTGGCATTCGTATCAATAAATCAAGACCCATAGACCTAATTATACCAACTTCTTTTTATTCTATCTTTGAAAATGAACAAAAATTAAACCAACAACTTACATGGATACCTCATACATGTTGGACTACACATGTTTAAAACTATACAAGCCCTTGGATTAGTTTGAGTCTCTTATGGTAATTTTAGGCATTTGCATCACAATAGTTGGGTGTACTTAGGCCCATGATTTCTCAAACTAACAATGTAATTCAAGATGGAAAATAGATGCCCAGTTAAAGAATGATCTAAATCTTTGCATCAAAATCCCTTTGGTCACCAATTTTTTTATATCTTCCTATTAATGATCATCACTTTGATTGTGCCTCAAAATTGTGCAAGACAATGGTCTTTTTTAAATAGATGATGAGGTTAAAAAACCCTCACCTTAAAAGAGGTTGTGTGGTAGTCATATTGTGTAAGGCATAATTATGAATGTGAAGCACTCTGCTCCTACTAAGGGTCTTTGGTTTTGCCCAACCTTGCAATAATTCCCTTGCATTTGCTTATTTTTCTTTCCCATCTCGAACTGGTGATGAGTGTGGATGGGAACAATGCAAAATATTTGGTATAAAAGTCTAGTGCTTCTTCATACATATACCCACTTGCCATGCACTCCTAAGGTCTCCCTTTAACCCTTACATAACTTTTCAACACTAATAAATAACAATTTATTGGATAACACCATAAGTTATAACATGGTCACATTGGTCCACTTCATCCACTAAATGCATTGGTTAATTAATGTTCCATGATGTGAAAAAAGGATGGCGAAAAACAACCCTCCAATAACCAAATGTCTGAAGGATATATAGTTTCAAAGTAGGGATGTCAATTGGGTCAATGATCTTACTACAAGGTGATGTTTTTTTAGTGGTCAAATATCATCAGATTTTGACTTAGAATTTGCCCATTTTACCTATATGCCTAAAAAAAGGCTAAAATTAGACCATAATTGACAAAAGGCTACCTAGGGAAAAATAAGGTTCGCGTATCATCTCTCCTAAATCGTAATAGCTATTGCCATGTATGCCAAGTTTGAAACTTTTCTCACAACCAAATGGTTCCATCGCATTGTCCAAAGTTGTCATTACTTACCCCATTGTTGTCATTTCTCACCAAAACATTGACCTAGGTTAGAAACATTCCGAAGAAGTCATTGTCACCATCATTAACTACGCAACTAGGATTGTCATTGCCATTACTTCCAAGTTCCTAGTGAGATTGTGAGTATGGCACATCTATGATTTGTTAGAATTGTTTCTTAAATTTTAGAATTTATTGGTTGAAAGAACATCTTCAATGTTCATGCCCAAAGAGTTGGAGCTTGGGAGTTGTTGAACTTGGTAATTTTTCTTAATTTTGATAATGTTGTGTATGTGATTTTGTTGTTGATGTGAAGTTGTGTAAGGCTAATTTCCACTACTAGTACACTGACCCCAGAATGTCTACATGGGTGATGTGTATAATGAGTGCCGAAATTTACTGAAAGGGACATTAAATGTGGTGATGCATGAATGGGCACGTGATTTAAATATTGGTTTGGAAACCTCGAGTTTTTGAATTGCTGGCGTTTCCATCATGATGCATTCCTGTTGTCTTGAGACATCTATCTATGTGCTTGTCATTAGTGCTATTTTCCAACAAACCATCAACAATGTGCAAAGACAATGTTTTGAAACTACAACCAAGGTCAGTGATGAACTAGAAAATCACTTTCCAATTCAAGATGTGATGGATGTTTTAAAGTTCGTTTACCCACAATATTGGCTTAAACCTTCAAGTGAACAGACCTCTCTTGTTCATATGGCTATCTTGAAAGATTTTTGTAGTCAACCCAAGAAGCTTGGATCATCCCAAACTTGGATCATGGTTGTTCTTGATGTGAATGTTTTGGACCTAGAATTTTCTTTTTTTAAGATCACAATGATGTCCAATGTTCAATGGGCTATGGACTAGCCCATGGATGTCAATCCAATGTCCAAAATTTGGAAGAATTTCTCTTCCAATGCATTGTTATGTGTTCGACTTTCTAAAGTTCATGAAAGTGGCAAAGTTGGCCATGGTCTAAATTATGGGATCTATGGAAGATGAGAGAACTTTTTCCATTATGAAGTTCATGAAATTACCAAATTGCAGAATTGGTTTTGTGACCATTTAAATTTGGTGGTGCACATGTTTGCACAACCATTCTATACGGTTGATATGTTTCCTTATGATGATGCAATAATGGCTTGGACTAATGAGAAAGAAAGAAGGGGTCTTTTGGCTTGATGTTTTCTAGAAAACAACCTCGGTTTTTCCATGATGTTAACAAGTTGCACTTTGGGTAAATTTCTTCTTCCTATTGGTCCCATATGATTTTCCTTTTATGATCAAACTAACATTGGCTTGCAGGTTAGAATCATGCACCAGAGTTGGGTGAAGTGTTCTCTTGGACAAGAGTTCAACTCCCTCACATGATTTGTTAATTTATTTTTTTTGTATTGTAGTTTGTTCATGTGATTTTAGTTTTTGTCTCTTATAGATTAATTGTGTTTCATCCTTTACTTCTAAGTCGTAATTCAAATAACTTAAGTCATTAGCCATGATTTTTGGCCAGTTTTGCCACTCCGATCTTCCAACACTTGCCAGACGACTCCACAATTTTTTCTATTGTCACCTAAATTCATACTTTTTCAAAATTTAAATAGTCACTATTCACACACTGGCTACTACTTGAAATAGCCAAATACAGCACCCCTCCAAGGGGAAAATAGCCATGTTCTATTTTTAATTTTTTCCAATATAGCCAGTAAAAAAACAACCAAACGTATTAGTGTAGCCACTTGAGCTTCTAGCTCAAGCACATAGTAGCCGGTAGGGCCACTGTCAAGAATTCTGAAAAAAAACAGTGCTACAAAGCCTTTGAAAAGTCTTCCCTACCCTTATAATGGCATGCCTTTGGGCAGGATGCATCAAATGCCTCACACAAGCACCAAGGAGTTGTTGGACCATCACATGCATGTCATGACTTTTTAGTCCAATTAGTCTTCCATTTCTCACATGTTCTTTTGAAAGTATAAGCATATCTGGTTGGGGTCAAAAGCTCAAGAAATGATTTTTTTCATCATGTGTAAAAACGCATGGTTCATAAGGTTTGAAATATGTGTGGACCCACCAGGTTGATGCCACAATTACAAATTTGGCATAACCCCTGAGTTAATATTTGGTTTCATCTTGGTAACCAATTCTGTAGGAAATAGGTCCCATATATAGGCAGACAGGTAGGATAATAGGCAAATTCTAGGTAAGGAGATGGCTTATACACAGGTAAGCGCTGTTTTTACTACCTATGTACTAACAACCTGATTGTGGGTCGTTAGCAGGTAGGTCGAAAAAAAGTAACTGAGCTGACCACCATAGTAATTAGCCAGAGAACTCGAACCCAACTGAAAACTGTTTTCTGACCACTTACCATTCATCCTTCATGGTGCACTGGTGGGTGCTGGTTCACTTCGGCCCTGTGTAGAGACCCATTGGATTATTGTTGTCAAAAATTTCTCATAATACCTATCGCAAGCAAAAAGAAAAGATCATTTTGAAAACACAATGCCAACTCTAATGGTCATGCCATTTTTCAAAACACCTACCCTTTCCAATAGGCAAAATTAGCCGTGGTAAGGTGCCTTCCTAAAATACACTAGGAAAACCTGATGAGATCTTAACCAGTGAGAGGTTGCCATAATTTCTAATACCTGCACAACACTGGTTTGAACTTGCTATACTTTTTTTCAATTTTGGTGTCACATTTTGAGAAAATTTGAGAGGTGTTAGTTAGGGAACTTCATGGAACATTTCCTATTGCAGCTGGTGCTGTTTGAAGCAGTGTTGTGCCAGTATCAACTTTTCAACATACCAGACTTGTCCTGGAATGAGGGTTTTTTCTTCTTCTTTTCCCCATGACTGGCATGTCTGGTATATCTGGTGCTGTTTTGTGGGTGGTCTGAATTTTCAACATTGATCCTCACATCAAGAGGAACACATATTGATGATGAAACCCTGCAAAACTTTATTAATAAGCATGCTGTAGATGTACAAAAGGAATAAGAAAAAAAGAAAAGGAAGAATTTACACAATGTCAAGTTAGCTCAAAATCTTTCTGTGTCAAAAATCGATCGCTTGCAATAGGTTGGTTGTGGTGATGGGAGGTGTGTCCTGAAGAGGTAAAAGTCGAGAAATAGGTAAGCCTTCGACTACCGCCTGACTTAAGAAGGAGGAGGCTTGCATCCTAACATGTCTTCCATGAACCTTGAAACAAGGGGTGTGGAAAGCTGTGCATATTTTTCAGGCTCCCAGCTGTGTTCCAGTAGATTCCCTGGATTCGACCACTCAACCTCATCCAAAACTTCCAGTGCAGGGTCACATCTATAAGCAACAATGGCCGTATTCCATACTCCACTTTCGTTGCAATCCTATGTGAGTGATGTGATCTTTTATAACCCATTAGTCGGGCAAGTACATGTGTATACTTTCACTACACAAGAATGGTCCATGATAAAGAGTGAACATTACCTATACATTGCCTGTAGTAACCTCCATGTTATAGTTGCACTTCAATGAAGGCAAAATGTGTTTCTAACTAGGCATGTAAAGAACATATGCCCATTTTCAGGTGGAGCCATGGCTAACTTCTGACTTTTGCTATGTATGAATGCGTCAGCCTCTTTTTGTTGGCTACATATATAGCCAAAAAGCTATATGAAAAGCTAAAAGTAGTAAAATCTTTTTTGAGATTTTTAGTACCTAGGATTGAACCAAATTCTAAGAAAATTCACCAAAGCTATATACATGGTTCAAGTAAGTACCCCAAAACATTGAAAGATTTTTCAAAAATCTACTTTCATTATTTAGCTTATGGCCAAATTAAATGGCTAAATCTTCTTGTGAAACATTGCCACTTTTTTTTTTACATAAAAAATTGACGAAAAAACAAGTTGACATGCATAATATTTAGGATTTAGTACATACATATACTCGTACATAAGTTGTAGCACAAGTAGTATGGTGAGTTCTTTCTCAACAAACTGAAGTTGACTCAGCCAATTAGAACCATCCCGATCATCATTTTAATTAAAGACTAAACACTTGGCTGCTAGTACCCATCATCTGTTCATGGTCTAATTTATTTCATATCAATCAAATATTTTAGTCTTAGTTAAAGTACGGGAACTTACATGATGTAGAATTTGGGGCAGCTAAGAAAACGAGACTAATTTTGTCCATCAATTTGTTGAAAAACTATGCACATATCGACCCAACAACACTATGAGTCAGAATAACCATCATCATGTAGGGTTGTAACTTCCAATTGCTCAACTACCACCGCATCAATGTCTACCCCTAGCATTGGGTCCTTCACATGGTCAACCATCCTTCAGGCTTGAGGTTCCTTCTCTACCACCACTCCCAATCTCTAGACCTCCATACCATCCACAAAGAAAACTGGCATGAAACAACATATTCAAGGTTTAAGTCATGGCATCATAATTGCTTCATAATTGAACCTTATCATACAACATGCAGCATCCATGCATCATGATAAGGCATGGACAATGCATAATGTTCAACAATGGTGTCAAAAATGGATGCAAAGTTGTCCAATATGAATGTGAATATGAGCTTTATTCTGGATGATGTTCGAACCCTGCAGCTGAAAATGGAGCAAAAACAACCTGATCACAACCCATCAATACCTTATTTGAGGCCAACAATACAACTAGGCAGCAAAATGTGCAAAATGTTCATCTTGCCACGAAGAAACCCTAAACCCTATAGGGGCTAGCAGTGTCATCCCCCTCCCTCCCCCGGCCCCCATTGAGATGAGAAAAGTGAACTACAGAGGCCATGCTCTTGTGGTTAGTAAAAATCAAGAATCAAGAATCAAGAGCAACCCCAAATGACAGCCCCAATTATCGAGTTTGGTTCATGATGGAAAAGGATGTGGGTACCAGGGTAACAAGGTTTATTTGCAACAAAAATTTCTAGTATTACACTAGAACAGTGATGTCACCCCCCAAAAAATTCCAAATCAGCCTGAAATTGCTCACAACAGTTTCACCCTATGATTGGCAACCAGCTCCATAAAAATGGGGCTCAAGTATTTACTCCCATAGAACCCTTCAAGAAAGAGCCCAACAAAGTGACACCATAAAAAAGGCAGTCCGAGGCAGCACAATGCAAGCTACAGATACAACCATGGTTCAAAACCCACCTTGAAGTTACCATTGGGCGTTCCATGGGTGAGGTGGAAATTGGGCACATCAATGCTCCCAAATACCTCTATTTTATCCCTTAGCATATTGGAATCTATCTATGAAGCAAGGTAGTTTATTGTTTTGTTTTGTTTGTACTCATGAGATCCATCAAACTGGGATGCTTCAGCTCGCATTCTTGGTCTCTTTGGAAAGCTCTCAAGGAGGAGGGTTGCCTCGGCTTGGTTTCATGGCGTTTGGACTTGCCATCTAGAAGTTCTTGAATATTGAATGATTTCTTCACTGAAAATAAAATTAAATCGTAGCTGAAAATTTCGGAGGAATTGGAATGTGTCTTTGATGTCGTTGGAAAGATCTTGATGAGCAGGATTTAATGGAATTTATTTGGTAAAATTTGGATTCAGATGTGGGAGATATTGATTTTTAAGTGATTTCTGCTGCTGAAAATTCAAATAAATTTCAAAAAACCAGGTTTTGGAAGGAAAAATCAGTTGAGGACGTGGTAACACTTGGGGCAACGGCACAGGCCACACTTGTTGATATATGATGTTACATAGGGTGATTCATAAGTTGTGTTTTTGCTTTTTGACCAGAATCCTTTGAAAGCCATTGAAAAATGTTGAAATTTACATCCTGCCTATGGTTCACAGATAATTGCTGCAAGCTGTGTTGGGGTATTTCAAACATCACACCCTTGAAGCAAGTACAGAGTCATAGAATCTCCAAACCTATGGACCAATGGGACACAGATGGACCAGGTCTTAGTTGTGTACAACAATGGGAGTTCCAGAAATGTACGTTGACGATTGCAACTTAAATTCACACAATCAACCATGCCTTAGTCCCTCCAACACCATCGAACATATATATATTCACTTTCAAGCCATTTCCATGCATTATTTCTCTATGGTCATTATGTCATATTTCAGTCCTCAATATACTTTGGCTTGATTAAGGGGTTGCATGACAAAAAATTTGAAGCTCAAATACT
>Ga0209611_10002069_pt1 | contig 35111 bp, 21 predicted proteins | sample S1TSphgellanicum_3_FD_187693 | JGI IMG/M metagenome (GOLD analysis project Ga0209611, IMG submission 187693) | Host-associated microbial communities from peat moss isolated from Minnesota, USA - S1T2_Fc - Sphagnum magellanicum MG (SPAdes) (version 2) | ecosystem: Host-associated > Plants > Peat...
CATATGCACTATTTGCACTGCACCAAAACATCATGGACACTTGATCAAGTGTCCAAACATCATGATTTGGTGCAATGCAAATATCATTGATCGTTGGTTCCATCATAATATTGTTAATAATTTATCATTGTCACAATTTAGGTTTCCCATTTTCTTAGACCACTTACAATCCATGGCCAATTCATCATTCCTTCCACCCTAATATCTCTCAAGACATGTAAGTGTTACAACCAACCATGCACACTTGTAAGTGAAATGGATTGGCTACATGTTCCACTCTACACACAACAAGTTTATCCCTTTGACCATGATTGCACCAATTACTTTACACTTAGACTACACCATTTGTTCCACACCAACATCATTTTAGAGTAGTTATTGCCACAACCATAGCCCACTAGATAGTGGAATGTAGGTGTTACATGTTCCATTCTATCACCACCCACGTCCAACAATCCCTTGACCAACCCTAAACCATTTACCCTTCCAACAACATTAAAACCATAACAATATTACTACATACTTGTCATTGCTACAATGCACTGGAATAGGGACATGTGTGTAATAGTGACTTCATAGTGGATTGGATAGGATACTTCCCACTCTACCACCACACACCACCTTGAACACATTACCCAAGCCTAAATCACTTACAATACATTGTAAATTTGTCATTGGTTCCATGTGAATCTCACTCAAGATTTATAAACATTATAGTCAACCATGCACACTTCACACCAAAATGTGTGGGTTACATTCCACTCCATTGGCATTAGCCTACAACCTTGTAATCACTACAACCCACCACGACTATTGGATTGTGGAAGCTATTGGTTACATTCCACTTTATTGCCATGCACAACTTTGAAATTTGAACCCATTGACTAGAGTTGCACCACTTACATTACACTCGGACTTCACCATTGGTTCTACCCCAATATCACTCTAAGCTTGTAATCACCACAATTAACCATGCCCCCTTCCAGTTTGCCATTATCCATCACCATGATTGCACCACTTACACTACATAGTCATTCCACCATTGATTCCACCTCAATATCACTCCAAACTTGTAACCACCTCAACTTAACATGCCCACTAATAATGAAATGTAATGGTCACATTCCATTCTACCACCATGCACATCGCCTAACCCATGCCTAAACCACTCACACTTTTAGCCATGCACATTTCAAAATGTCCAATCGTTTTATTACATTCTTCTCATAATAAATGGATATTTCACCATTGTTCTCACCGGAGTATCACAATATAGACCTATCATCCCTTCCACATTCCACCCATGTTATGTTCCAAAATCCACAAAATTGCTTTCACTAGTCTATGTACCCAACTATATAACACCCACAATCCAATTTTGATTTGGAATTAAAATATAAAACTTGGACTTGAAGTCCTTAAACATGAACTTGCATAAACCCTAAAATTTTCACTTGTAACAATGTAAACTTCTATATGCACATTAATATTGTGCACACATAATTCACAATGCAAATGGATCCATAACAATGATTTCAACATGTTCATGTGAAGCACACATTTGTATAGTCCTTTGGTTGCCACAAGGTTTGTGATGATGTGTTCATGAATTCCTTATAATTCCACCATGCTCAGCCTTTTGAATTGGGCTTGCCCTTCAAGGACCTCACTATTGTCCTCTTTTTTGTCAGGGTGAAAGCATGCTTTAGGGTGTCACATTGTACTACTTTCCAAGGATGTACATGTTTGAATGTATCCCACTTCAAAATTTTGAAATATTTTCACAATATTTTTGCATATTATGTTCAAATATAACATAGCCAAGAGATTAAAAAAGAAACTATTTCATTTCATTTTATAAAATGGGAGATTAGAGTATATTTGTGGAAAGGAATGTAAAGTACTTATGTATTCAAAAACACAAATATACTCAAAAAATATTTTAAATGATTTTTTATCTTTATGAAAGTTGAAAGTATATTGACCCATATCATTTCACATAATATGAACCATGTTTGGATACCATGTGACTAATTTGAGAAAAAATATTTCAAAAAATGAGTTTTTTTAGTAAAGATGCAATAAATGGATGGTAAATTGAAATTTTGATAAATAATCACATCCACATAGAAGATGATAAGCATAGCTAGATGGGTCATTTTTCAAATTTCATTAAAATTGATTATTTTAATGACATATGAAGCCCTAAAGTTAGTGCAGTCAAAATGAGACTACGGCCTTGTTATACCAATGTATATTATAAATATAGTTATGGATCCTTTGTTAAGGGAATAATTACTTGTGGTAATTATTAATTAGTATATTTCTATTTACCTAGTTACTGTTTTAGGAATTACTAGTTGGATTACATTGTTTTTATCACCATTTGAATTTGAATAAAACATAAGATTGTTTTTTTTTGTTAAGGAGTATCTTGGGAGAAGAGGAAGATATGAAATCCATTACATCCTTGTAGAACATGGAGCATTAAGGGAGTATGAAATAAATATACTTTGATTTCTGGAAAGCTTTGTTTTCATAGCCAAAATTTGTTGTTTTTATGTTTTTAATCATATTTTCATTACTGGATTTTAATTCTAAAACTAATTCTAAGTAGATCTGAATGAACAAACTTTGTCAATATTAATGTTATCGCATTTTAGTCCAAATTTTAGAGTAGAATATATAATTATAGATTATATATTTACCATTTAGCGACCATCCAAGGGTTTAAATTCAAAGTGAATTTCAGAATGTTATTTATGTCTTGTTGTTGAGATTTTTGTTTCTATAAATAAATAGTGAACTTCAGTTTCATTTTTTGCATTTTTTTCAAATCTCAATCATAATTTTTTGTTCAGGAAGCAAATCTAAACAGAGTAGCTAATTGTGAAGGTTTTTCCTAATGCAAAAGTTTGTTTAGATTTGAATTAGGATGTGGAGAGATGGAAAATAAAATTCTAATTAGAAGTTTGAGGAAACAATTATAACAAGTGGAAAATGGGACTACCTTTAGCAACAATTTGAGTGTAGATCAGGTAGGTCAACGGTTTAAAACACCTAGAAAAGTTTCTTAGACAAAACAAATACATCCATGGACAGAAGAAAAACATGCAGGCCACATATTGTTTCAGGCAACATCGATTATTCCTCATGAAGTATAAATTAGTGAAGCATAGAGGCGCACCAGTGGTCTATTGCAACATTCCAGGAGGGAAGAACATCAAATTGAAAATGTAGACTCATAAGTTGAGTTTGGATGAAGGAATAAAAAATATGAACCTCGATTGAAAGTTGTGTTAAAAGCAGTAGATTTGATGCAACAACATGACTCTAAGACTCTGATTTAAGAAGAAGCATAAATATTCAACAAGTCAAAAAGGGAGGAAATAATACCAAGGTACAGATTTACTTCATCTCCTTATTATCGAAATGGTCAAAAAAATTATAAGTTTGAACAAAAACCTCAAAATTTTGAACCCCCGATTCATTATGTCATTGAGCAAGAAGCTACAACTCAAGGTATCAGAATATCCAAAGGAGTTGAGCTAGTACTTATAACTAAACAAGAAACTATAGTCTTACTAATAATAGAACTAATAGTAGCAAAAGGTGTTCTTGTGACTATGAGAATGAAATACATTGAACCTAGATTTAATCAACATAATGGAAGCATAATTAAAAGAGTTACAAGGGATTATAATAAAGGATTTCATAGTGTGAATAGAGTTCTAAGACCAAATTCTCCACGTTGCACATACTGCCATCAGATTGGACATCAGATCAATGAATGTCCATTTATTGAAGAGAATGTGAGGCAAAGATTTGTTAAACATTTCTAGAATCTGAATCCAAAACTTGTAAAAGTAGGGAATCATGGACATATTGAGTTAAAGGATCTGTACCATGAAAAGGTTAGGATTCCAAATAGACTTAGAAAATACATTTGGAGAGAATACATAATGGAAATGAGAGCTTAAATTGTGGTAGATGTAGTACCTATTTTTGTAGCTCCTATACCAAGTCTGTTACATCAAAATAATGTTGGAGTTATCTATGCAAGACCTTCAAATTTCAAAATGGAACTATTAAGATTTGTGCCATTATATTTTGTGGCAATGCCCCAGTCTATAAATATAATTACTAAAGCTTTGTTTGTATTAGCACCAATCCATACTATTGATAGTGTTCAGTCTAGACCAAAAGCTCTAAGGGGAACAAATTTTGTGAGTTTGCATGAAGATATACCCATAGAGGTGAACAAAGTTTTTGCTAGTGAGCCATTAGATCCAAGAGGAGGCAATTGAAATCCACCAAGACCACTAAGACCTCCAAGACTTCCAAGATAGTTTGGATTGCCAATGGTGAATCTAGGCAGGCCACCATTACCACCAAATAGACCTTATCATTGGCCACTTAACTATCCTAAGTATGTAAAGGGTTCTGACCTAGATGTTCATGTTAAAGTGTTTAAAGTTACCATTAGAGCAAATAGTGAAACAAATGATGCAAAAATTATTAATTTATTCAGTTTTACCTTCAAAGATATTATGTCTAATTGGTGTAACAATTATATGGGAGATTACTTAGATTATACTTTTATAGAATTGTAGTTGACTTTTTGTAAAAGATACAAAAAAGTTCAGAATGATGAACAAGTTTACTTGTAGTTGAAAAAATAAAATAGGAAAAGAATGAAAAAGTGGAAATCTATTATGAGAGATTATTGAAGTTGGCCAATAGTCTTTAACATAAGACAATAGATAGTTTCTTAACTATTGTTTTCAAATTTGGATTACAACCATATTTACATGTAGCAACATAAGGAAGCAGCTTTGGTTTGTGAAGAAGGAATTTGTGAAATAGAGGCCGTAAGTAATCTATCAGTACCACAAAGTAGTAAGACAATATTAGCTCAACAACCTTAGACAATCCCAAAGAAAACATGAATGTATTGTGCAAATTATCACAAGATAAATCATAATGTTGAAACCTATAGAGTCAAAAGAAAGGAAGACCTTGCTCTTGCAATCTATGAGGTTATTACTCAACAGATTAAAATACAGAGACCTATGAGGTGATCATGTCATAACATTGGACATAACATCATAGATTGTCTTAAGTACAATGATATGCAGAATATGTTTAAGAACAAAGGAATGAAACCAATAAAGAAACAAGTTGTGGTAGAACCCACTAGAAGAAAAACCCCATTTTTTCGACTTGTCTTAAGCGACTACAAGTGTCTTTTACGACTATTTTTTTTCTAGTGACCCAAGGTTTCAAATTGTTTAGTCCATATGGCAGATGTGATTATGGCTATCATTGGAAGCAAGGTTACTAAAGAACAAGTGTTTAAGGACATATTGCCAATCAAGAAGAAGTTTGTTGTCGACTAGGAAGAGGAATAGAGATTACAACAATCTTTTGTGGAGACTATATAGGAGATGCAAGCAAAATACCCACCACAAAATATGATTCCAAACGAAAAAACACAGTGGAGTACAAGTGGGGTAGGATTGCTAGAATCTGAGGTGTCCACAAAACCAATTATATGACAAAGTTTATTTGTTAATCCTATCTACAAAGTTATGTTTATGGAATAAAATATTCCAATATATTAGTAAACAAATGTTGGAGACTACCTATACTTTGAGGTTAAGTTAATTGTTGAAGATAACACCAGATCTTAAAAAGTATATGTGGTAGAAACTAAAGCCATAAAAACCTAATATAACTACTAAGTAAACATTAGAACCTAGTGTAGCCACAGTGGTTGAAACACATTTTGAATTAAACATAGCAACTATAGAGGTAGATAACCAGATGGTAGTTATCCAAGTACAAGTTGGGAAGAACATTATTGTGGATGTTTTGATAGATGGAGGAACAAGTGTGAACATTATAACAGAAAATCTAAGAACAAAGTTAGGTTTACCCGAACCGAGACCAGCTCCATACCACCTCATAATGGTAAATCAAAGTATGACCAAACCTTTAGAAATCATTAGAAATTTGAAGGATATATGTACAAATTTTTTAGATAGCAGGTTGGACTTTGACTAAAAAAACAACTTGTTAAGTTGAATCTTGGCATAGAGGCAAATTTGCAATACATCAAGGTTAATTCACAATTAACAAAGGAGAAGATTGAGGAGCTTCAGATGCTGCTTAAGGAGTTCAAGGTTGTGTTTACTTGGACTTACAAAAATTTGAAAGGCATATTCCATAATTGGCTCAACATATAATTGAATTAGATACTTCAATTCCACTGGCACATTAAGCAAGGTATAAATTGAACCCTAATTATGCTGCAACTATCAAACAAGACATTGACAAATATTAGTCATTGGATTTATTCAACTAGTAGAGGAGGCTACATGGTTATCACCCACAGTGGTAGTGCCTAAGAAGAATGGCAAATTGAGAATTTGTATGGATTTCAAGAAGCTTAATAAGGTAACCAAAAAACATCCTTATCCTTTTCTAATGAAGTACTGAACACTATAGCAAGGTATGAAGCCTACTAATTTTTAGATGGATATTTAGGATACCATTAGATTTCTATAACCTTTGAGGATAGATACAAAACAACTTTTGTAACAAATTTGGGAACTTTTGTTTGGATGGTGATGCCATTTGGTGTAAAAAATGGGCCATCGACTTTCCAGAAAATAGTTAGCAAAACCTTTGGAGAGTATTTAAACCAATTCATGAAGATGTTTTTGGATGATTTCATAATTTATAATGATACGGAGAATCATTTAATGAAGCTCAGACTTTGCTTTTAGAAGTGTAAAGAATATAAAATCAATCTTAACCTAGAGAAATGTGCTTTTATGGTATTTTTAGGATTGATTTTAAGGTTCATAGTTTTTAAGGAAGGAAAAATATTGGACCCTAAAAAGGTTCAAGCAATAGTGAACATGCTAGTACCTACCAATCCACAATAGATTCAGCTTTTTAATGGTATGGTTTAGTTTTATATATGTTTCATCAAGAACTTTTCTTTGATCATGGCACCAATCACCAAGTTGATGAGGAAAACAAAACCCTTTATTTGGACCATAAAATGTCAAGAAACTTGGGGATTATATCAAGTGAAAGTACATGGAAACATTGATTTTAATACTTCCAAATTGGCAGTTGGAGTTTCACATGCACACAAACACATCATTGTTGGTAGTAGGTGCAATGTTGGCACAAAACCCAATTGGTAAGTACAACCAGCCTATAGTGTATGCTTTTAGATTGTTCAATAAGGCATAATAGAATTATACTACTACAAAAAGAGAAACCTTAGCAATGGTTTATGCTTTGCATAAGTTTATACATTTTTTATTAGGAAACAAATTTGTTTTTAATGTATACCATATGGCTCTAGTGTACTTGGTCAGCAAACCATAGGTGTCAGGAAGGATAGCAAGATGGCTGTTGTTATTATTAGAGTTTGAGTTCACAGTAGTTTACAAACTTGATACACATGTGGTTGTTGATGCTTTATCGATATTGTTAGACAATTTAGAACCATTGGGTGTCCTAGATCAAACTATGGATGCATCATTATTTTCTATAGAACCTATATGGATGGAGGAAGTAAAAACCTATTTAGAAATAAGTAAAATGCTAGAAATTCTTAACCTAGCTCAAAAATAGAAGTTAGCCAGAAAGGCATAACCTTTCATTGTAAAAGAGGGAATTATGTACAGAGTGGGACAAGACAAAAAAATGCATAAATGTTTGACCACCATAGAATCACTGATTATTTTTAAGGAGCTACATGAAGGAGTGGTTGGAAGACATTTTGCTGTAGATATTATTATAAAGAAAATTCTGGATGCATGATATTGGTGGTCAACTTTATTCTAGGATATTCATGACTTTTGCAAAAGTTGTGATAGTTGTCAAAAAATTAGAAGACTCAAAACAAAAAGTTTGGCCAAGTTGGTAACAACATTTCTAGAATAACATTTTATGAAGTGGGGTCTAGATTTTATAGGTCCAATCAAACTAGTATGAAAACATTTTGGTAGCTACAGATTATGCAACCAAGTTGGTAGAGGCAAAGGCACTCAGAATTAATACTGTAATAATTATAGCCAAATTTATGTATGAATATATTATTACCAAATTTGGATGTCCATTTGTGAGCCATACCGACATAACCATGTGCGATAGTCTCAATATTTATGAGTTGCATCAGGGTTATTTGAGTGGGGTAAGGTTTTTAAGGGCTTTTAGCGACTTCATAGGGAATGATGAGTGTGCATGGTGCGAAGGGGGGTTATTTTCTTGTCTGACATGCGTCATTGGTGAATAAGGAGTTGGTTTAATTCTTTCCTTCAGCAAAGGCTAATAACCATAGTTTTAGGAACTCTGTTGCGTAATTAGGGGTGAGAAATCTCTAGAGGGTTGGGGGTAGAAGTAGAAACCAAAATTTACGATGTTCAACATAACATTAGTCTTGTTATGGTATTTAGGAAGTAGCAAGGATGTTAAAAATTCTTAAAGCAGTTGAAGGGATGTTGATGAATGATTTGATAAGAGGTAAAGTAATCTTCAAGCCGCTGAACATAAGGTTAATTCAAGGCAATTCAACAATTAAATAGATAGTATGATAGTGAGCCAATGGCGATAGGAGTCTGATGATAATTGAAACATTTATTTATAATAGGGATAAGCTCAACAAGGAGCTATAAGTACATGTAGAATCCTGAGGTATGCCTTAGTGATGGTTCATAACTGTAGGAAATCTAGGATGTGCCGAATGGTGCGAACTAGGTAGTCCGCCTTGCTATTGGGAGGCAGTCGACGAATCGGACCGTGCAACCAACGATAGTGACCAACACCGGGAACTGAAGACCATGCAAAGATAGAAGTATCTTCAGTTTCGTAACAACCTTCACAAACGGTCTCGAGTTCGTCACCAGAAGCGGGGTCAACTTGCAGCAAGATCACTAAGGTGCGGGAGTTCGGAGAAATACGATAGTACCAGGCTCGAGGAGGTTCAACTTCAAGACGAGCACGCACTTTTCAAGGTTCGGGTTCTTCATCTCGAGGATGCTGTGTTAGGGTAAGATCTAGAGACGACTCTGGAGGCGGTTTTTCGTTCGCTTGTGCGGCTTGCGGCCCGTAAGATGTGACCATGCGTGACGCCATAATTTCAAGCAAAAGAGAAAAGGTTAGATCTTCAATCGAAATCAAATTGACAACGAAGGTGTGAAGGACTTGTTACGTTGAGGTGCGCAACCGTAATTTATAGATTGAAGAAAAAGAAAGAAAGGCGTGAGTAATGGCTTAGGACCATGGTAAAGTAAAATCGTGAGGTCAAAGGGAAAAAATTGAGGGTGTAAGTAAAGTTGTTGGGGGAAAATGGAAGAGGTGAAAAGGGTTTTTCCTTCACTTTCCAATGGCCACCAAGCTTGGAACCTTCCAATGGCCACCAAGCTTGGAACCTTCCAATGGCCACCAAGCTTGGAACATTCCAATGGCCACCAAGCATGGAACATTCCATTGGCCACCAAGCATGGAACATTCCAATGGCCACCAAGCTTGGAACATTCCATTGGCCACCAAGCTTTGGATCCACCTTCACCTCCCTTCTCCTTCTCTTTAAAAGGCGGATTCGGATGATTGGGAGCTTGCTTCACCTCGGGGATAATTTTCATGTAATCTTGAACACTTGTTTCACAAGCTTCTTGAAGAGGAAAATAATTTTTAGTGTTGGTAGAGGGAAGAAAGAAGAAAAGCAGAATAAAAATCTAGTGATAGTGTTGGAAGGTTGGAACTCTAAAGAAATCTCAAAAACCCTCTCGGGTTTCATAGCATAACTTTTTACTAGTTTAGCTGCAGATCTTGAAATTTGGTAGCAAGTTGCGCCTTGTTGTTAGCTTTCTAGAAAGCTATGGCAAGCCAGATTTAAACAATCTATGTGTGAGAAACAACATTTTAAGTGACTAGTGGTTTGCACCAAGGATTAATCATCACCTTTGTAAAACCCTCTTGGGTTTGGTAGTATAATTCCTTATTGTCATAGCTATAGATCTTAAGATTTGGTAGGTTGGTGCACCTTGTTGTTAGCTTTCTAGAGAGCTATCACAAGCCAGATTTGAACAATCTATGTGTGAGAAACAACATTTTAAATGACTAGTGGTCTGCAGCAAGGTTTAATCATCACCTTTGTAAAACCCTCTCGGGTTTGGTGGTATAACTCCTTAGTGTCATAGCTGCAGATCATAAGATTTGGTAGGTTGGTGCGCCTTATTGTTAGCTTTCTAAAAAGCTATGGCAAGCCAGATTTGAACAATCTATGTGTAAGAAACAACATTTTAAGTGATTAGTGGTCTGCAGCAAGGTTGGACATGGTGTTAAGTCCTTAAACATTGGTTTGGATGAATAACAATTTGGCATAAAGTCCTAGAACGTGTAGTGTGTGAGCTTGAAAAAATATATCTATCAGTTTTAATCATAAATTATGCATAGGAGGTAGGTTACTTGATTTCAACTACAAACGCAACCTAACATTTAGAATTGCACTAGCATTCTTTCCTTCGTCAGTAGCATTTGTGCTTGCAAGCATAATCACCTTGTAGAACCAGGAGTAGAGGGACGGAAAGTCACCTCACACCATTGACCATAGTTATAGATCAGGGAGTACATTTCATCAATGACATAATAAAATATATGACATAATAACTTATGTTAAAGCATGTTAATTTTACTACATATTGCCACAAGAAAATGGACAAGCAGAGTCTACTAACAAAGTCATGGGTAAACTATTAACCAAATTAGTTAATGAAAAAAGAACATATTGGTATGAACATTATTTATATAAAAAAAATTCATATAGGACTATTTACAAGGTGGCAATAGGTTATACACCCTACTAGTTAGTCTATGGTTTGCATCTTCTAATGCCAACATAATATGTTTTGTTAACTATTAATGGGAACCATAGAGATGCAGAACCAACCAGAGTGCTAGCAACTAAAATTACATAATTGGAAAAATTACATGAGAATATATTAGAAGCTCAGAACAATGTGGGAACCAACTCATGGAGTAGATTTTTATGGAGTCAATAGAAAAATATTGAGAAGAAGTTCCAATTTGGAGATTATGTCTTATGGTTTCCCACAGGAGAAGAAACATGTATGGGCAAATTTTTAAAAAATATAGTTTGGTCCATTCAAGGTACAATATTGCTTACCCAATAATAATGTTTTTTTTGTTTCTGTTAACAATTTTGAACAATATTGGTCAATGTTAATAAGTTGAAACCATACACATATGTGGATCAGACATTGAAAGGGATTCATAATTTAGAAGATCAAAAGTCTTTACAATCCATAAATAAAAACCATATGGAAGAAACAAGTGATGAAGATTCCGAAGATTAAAAAGAACCAAGGACCATTGGGACTGATCAAATAGTAGTATCAGAAAAAACCCTAGTAAATTTAATAAGCTAGCAGGTTGTGAACAAATACCCAGACCATGGTTATACAATTTCAAAATTATTAAATTATGGGGTAAATAAGTCATTGACGTCAAAACAAGATTTTGCTAATCTAATGACTCAACATAAGCCAAAGGGAATCTATAGTGTAGACTATACTAGGTCACTAAATTTAGGAATGTCATTAGAATTACTTAGTGCCACGTCCACAAAATTCTTTGGTTACTAGGTGTTAACTATAACCCATGTTGATGTAAGTATGAATTTAAGTAGGAGGTGACAAATGTTAAATAATCCGAAAAAAGTACAAATCATTAAAATGTTGGCCCTAAAATGAAAAGTGAAACGTCACTTCACGAAACGAGGTGATAATGTTTCAAAAGGCAACAAACACAAGAACAACTATTTGTTTTCATTTTTTACAAGCAAGTTTCAATCTTTTTTATTTCAAAAATGAATGTTGAAATAAAGTCTTGTGGAAAAATTACATAGATAATATAGAGAAAAGTTGCAAACGTTGAAAGAGGAGGAAAAGATATTGAGAGAGTAGTAGAAATTTGCAAACATTTTGCCTCTAAAATGTAGGTCTCTAGAAAGAGGTCTGCCTTTTCCTTCTCCAATTTATTATTCCTTTTCTTCTCAAAAATCCTCTCTAATATCCAAGTTTGAAAGAGCTTTTGAAGCAATAAAAAAATGAGAAAGATTTTAAGGAAACATTGAGGAGATATAACTTTAGGAAGCCCAGAAGATAGGCGGGTCCTAGTGAGCAAGTCGGTTCCATTTCTATTTCAGATTCTAAGGAAAACCGATAGAAGGACGATTTACAACATAACAGTAATCACCATTACATCAAGAGGAGTATATTTAAGAGAAAAATCCAAAGAAAGTTCATATTCCCAAATAAGAAGCACACAAAAAGAACAAGTCGGTAAGCAATGGTTGGAAATCTACCTGGGAAGAAAGTGTGTATTCATCAAGATGATGAGGATAAGTATGTTTTTATTCCAACATAATAGAGTTGTAATAGCAATCTGAAGAAAATTTTGCTTTGGATAAGCTCTGGAAAGGAAGAAAAAGCTTGGGCAAATAGAGCTAGATTACTATGCTTGTTTAAGATTGAGTGGAAAACACTTCACCACAACATTCTGGTTGAATTTATGAACAATTGGAAGTTGGATCATGAACATAACAAAATCAATGTTATGTTGGGGGATGAGGAGAGAGTAATAAATAAACATGTTTTGACAAAAGTTTCTAAAATCTACCATACAAGAGTAACAGAAATAGACCAAGTAGAAATGTATGATGTTAGAGTAGCATTGGCAGATATAAAAGATAGAGTCCTTGACATTTATAACACCAATGAAAGGTGGGTTGTGAAAAAGATGAGGTCAAAGTATGCTAATAGGAATTTTGCCATTTTGCCAATTATTTACTAAAAGGATAAGGTGAAATATTTTAATAATAAGTCTATTATGATGATCTTTAGAGTAGATCATGGAGAGTCTATTAATTGGGCTGCAATCATGTATTTTCAATTGGTGAAAATTTTGATCAGATGGGAAAAATCCTAAAAAAATATGATTAAAGGAACAACAAAAGAAAAACCAAAAAAGGATGTATGCCATTTTGCCATAGTCCTAAAAGTTATGTTTCATAAGTGGTTTCCATTAGAAGGAACACAATCACGAGAGAAGAAGAAACATACAAAACAACCTCAAAAGGATAGAAAAGGAAGAGAGACAGTTTGAGGGAAAGGTTCATTAAGAACAAAAGACCTTTGAACCTTACACACATCTTTCCTAAAAAGGATAAACAACCAAAGAGTGGGACAACTAGAAGAGTAGTTTTGATGTCTTAGTCTAATGACAACGAGGAGAAAAAGACTTTGCAGAAGAGGCAAAAAAGACAAGAGGATATTGTAATGAAATGAGAGGCAGTAGTGATCCTCAACAAGCAGTAGAATTAATGACGAAGTAATAACAACAGAATCATAGACAAAAGGAAAAATCCATATCTCCTAAATTTGATCCAAAATTACCCATTTATCCCAAGTAAAAGTAAAGGTCAGAAGGGCATGAACATTAGAGATGGCCCAAGAAAAAGCCAGAGTCTCAAGCTTAACAATCAATAAAGGAGGAGATACATGATTTTGACCAAGGTCCACCATAAGTACAACAATTTGTTCCATCACCACATAATAATGAAGGTATGTTGCCTTCAAAACCAAGTTCTACAACATGCATGAATGTATTTGGAGAAGTCTGGACTGCACACAAAAATCTAGGTTCATCAAATACAAGTTCTTGGGGTTAGACTCCTAGGTTTCATACTTGGTTTGTGCAAGGGATGGAATCAAAATTGGATGAACACATAAGAGATGTTATTTTGTTTCAACATGCAATAGAATATAATGTACAAATGACAAATATTTTTCTTAGACTTTTTGATTCGGAAATCAAGAACAAGCACATTATAGAGGAAAAGGATAGATATGTTCAAAAATTGCAAGGAGCTTTGGAGGAGCAAAAGTTCAAAGCATAGTTGTAGGATAGGAACCGTGAGAATAATCAAGTATTGGCAAAACTCCAGGCATCCAAACAAAAGATCAATAACATGGAGAAGCAGAACAAGGATTTGGAGAACATCAAAATAGACAAGGATTCCTTGCAGTAACTTTAAAGGAGACATATGCCAATTACTGGGGTTTAAAAGTAGAAAATGATACTCTAAGTATAGAGCATAACAAACTTCATAAAGACTACAAGAACATGGAGGAAACTCTCTTGAAGCAACAGAAGGAGGTGGAGGAGCTCAAAGTGGACAATGCTAATGGAGATCAAATTAAGAATGAAATACAAAGGCAAGCTGACAAGCGGCATGCGCAAATGGACAAAAATTTGCAAAAGTAGATGATGTTTAATGAAAAGTTAAAAACACTTATAGGGGAGATTCAAAAGAAAAAACCCTTCAATTATGATATTGTCTTTGGAGAAAATAGTGAATTATGGAAGCATAATACTTTGTTTTAGGTAAAGTTCAAGGCACTATCAATGGAGGAAAAAGATGCAAACTTATGGTGGGACGTAGTCTAGGACATTGTTCAAAAGGATATTGGGAAGGTTTGCATAAAATATGAAAGGAATGAAAGGTTGTACAGACATAAGATTTATTAGATGGAAAAAGTTATGCCATTATTTGAGTATGAGGCTTTCATTATATCTCTAGAATCAAAGATTTAAAATGAAGAAAAAAAGAGAGGGGATACGAATGGGGCAAGACCATCAGATACAAGAGTAGCAAAGGAACTAGGAAACCTCTTAGGAGGAAAGGATGAGTGGGAGGTTGTTGTACAAACTTTAAAATAAAAAGAATCTATTATACATGAAGTTAGTTTTCAAGACTATGCATGTGTAGCCATTGAAATAGGGGAGTAGATACAACCTAAGGAACATATAATTCAGAAGGATCAATAGGGTCAGATTGAGTTTGTGTTAGAGCTATAACAATAGGATCAAATTCAAATTACATCAAATTTGTAGTTAAATCCAAATGTTTCAAATTATATTAGAGCTTCAACAACAGGGTCAAAATCAGATCACATCAGTTTTACAATTATAACAATAATTAGAAGTGACAATAGAGTTGTAGTCACAAGAGCATAAAACAACATATCAACAAACAACTATATAGTTGTCAACATAAGCATAAAAAAATTATAGTCTTCAACAGACCCCTTGTCACTAATAGGTAGTTGTGGGCATCTTGTCTATAGGCTTGACATGACAATGCATCAAAAACTGTAATCCACCCACAACATTGGATTACAAGCAACATATTTGCCTTTATTCTAACTAATTATCAATTAGCTTGTCATGATTAATAAAGTTATTACACAAGACCCATTCATAGATATGCGATCGATAATCAAGATAACAGTTTTATTTGACTAATCTAGCACACACATCATATTCTAAGAAGGTAGTAAACATGATTAGGTGTTTATAGGTTAGGTAAGGAATTAGTCTACTTTAGTTAGCACCAGGCCTAATTTGTAAGGAACCCATAATTGACTATACCATGCACATAATAACTTAAACACTAGAAAGAAAATGAATTAAAAGTTGTTTGACACACCCCCAAACTCCTTAATGGATTCAAATGTGAGTCCAAACTGAAAACAAAGGAAGAGTAAAAAGTCGAGGCACGCTCCCTGGTTCTCAGCACTTTGAGGGGTAGAGGGGCGTGCTGGAGCTCTGGGATGGGACTAGGAAGAGTGACAAACATCAACTACTCACATGGACATGCACAAAACCAACACAAGGTGGTTAGTGCATAGTTGGAGTACTTTTGGTGCTAGGACAAGTCATGGGCAACTCGGACTCACAAGACTCATAACGGCTCAAACTTGGGGGAAGCCACCACCTTCCCCCTTATAATATACTATGTGCCTCTTCACGAGGCCCACATCCAAATGGTTTTTTTGTCCCGGGACTCCCGCGGTTTTGGGACACCATAACTTTGTGTGAAGACCTCCGATTGAGATGAGGTCTACAACAAAGTTGTAGCCTTCGTTGAGAGCTTTTCAAAGGTATGTTGCACACCACCTACACATAAGGAAATTGGGTTGATTCCCGACTTTTAGTGGTCGAGAGTCAAACTACCAATTTGACTCCCGACCCATCTTTTGGCCATAACTTGTGTTTCAAATGTCCAAATGGGTGATACGAACCCATTCTAGACATCTACGTTTCAATAGCTTTCTAATGGTATAAAACAATTGTCAAGCCATTGGGTTTTGACCCTTGCAATTGCTCTCTGAACATTTGAGAGTCCACTAGGACTCTAACTCCCAAAGTGTAAGTTCCTTAGGGAGTGTGAGGGTTCATTCCCTCACACTTTCCTTCACTTTCGGGCTTCCCTCTTACTTCGCAACCTTGCAAGCCCTTGTCTTGGTCACGAGCCCAAGGCTAGGGTTATGACACGTCGCAAATCAAGTTGGTGCATTGCAAACATTCACATTTATAGAATAATGGAGGTTAAAAACATGGTATACCTTGCTCATTAGTGTCTTAATTATAGTAATGGTCACCCCAACACATACCCAACACGTCTTGTCTAATGAATTTCCATATTTCACAGTCTTCTCATATGGCGGGATCAAATCTAGTGGTGAGAATGCAAGTGCAATAAATCACACTTCATGTCACAACCCTATTTTGAGAGAGTGTAAAGATGAAACTCACACTCCCGAAATGGGGACTTGGGGTGTTCTTTATATCATTAAAAAACTATCAAAATGTAGATGTTGAAAATGGGGCTTGCATGGGCCATTTGGACATTTGCAACACACGTTATGGTAAAAAAAAGGGTTGGGAGTCAAACTGGCAGTTTGACTTTCACCATTAAAAGTCGGGAATCAACCTGACCTCGATGCGTGTAGGTGGAATGCAATACACTGTTGAAAAGCTCTCAAGGAGAGTTATAAGTTTGCTTTAGAGTTCATCCTAATTGGAGGTTTGAGCAAAGAATTATGACCTTACAAAGTCCCGAGAGTCCAAATCGGGACAATTTCGAGACTCCTCCTCGGGAGTCCCGGGACAAAAAGCCATTCGGATGTAGGTGCCACAGAGAAATGTAAAGAATATTATATGGGGGAAGGTGGTGGCTTCCCCCGAGTCTGGGCCGTGGTGAGTCTTGTGAATCTAGAGTTGCACGTGGCTTATCCTAACATTAAAGGTGTTTTAGAAAGTGATATAACCAACTTGTTGGTTGGTTTGATGAAGGTTCGAGTAAGTAATTAAAGCTTGTCACTCTTCATGGTCCCAACTCGGAGCTTTAGCATGCCCCTCTACCCCTTTTAATGCTAAAAGTTGGGAGCATGTCCTGAATTTCTCACAATTCCGTTGTTTGAGTAACTTAGACCCATCTTGGGTCTAACTAGGAACTTGGGAGTGCGTCACTTCAATAATTCACCAAAACACCTTGGCAACCCATGTGAATGGTGACACCTAACTATGGTTGGATTTGGGTTGAAAATCCCTAATTTGTAGGTGCAATGAGGAGTTGCACATTCCAAATTTCAACTCCCCACTACCACCTTAAAGGTGCGAATGTCGCAACCCTAGCCCTAGGCTCGTGACCAAAGCAAGGGCTTGCGAGGGTGCGAGTCAAGAATGAGCTCGGGAATCACATTTCATGTTCCCGAGAGTGCAAAAGAGTGTGAGGGAATGAACCCTCCCAAATGAACTCCCATTTTGGGAATTGGAGTCGCAATGGACTTTCAAATTTTTAGAAGGTGATTACAGGGGTCAACACTCATTGGATTGAAGAATTTTTTACATCACTGGAAAGCTTTTGGAATGTAGATGTTTAAAATGGGCTCACATGACCCATTTGGACACCTGAACACAAGTTATGGCCAAAAGAAAGGCCAAGAGTCAAATTGGCAACTTGACTCCCAACCACTAAAAGTCTAGAATCACCCCGATTTCCTTGTGTGCAGATAATGTGCTATAGACCATTAGAGAGCTTTTGACGAGGGCTATAACTTTGTTTCAGACCTCATATCAATCAAAGGTTTGCACACAAAGTTATGGGGCCCCAAAGTCGCGGGAGTCCCAACTTTGAGAATTTCAGGACTCCCATTTGGGAGTCTCGGGACAAAAATGTCATTTGGATGTGGGCCTCATGGAGAGGCACAAAGTATACTATAAGGGGGAAGGTGGTGGCTTCCCCCAAGTCTAGGTCGTGGTGAGTCTTGTAAGTCCGAGTTTGCTCATGGCTCATCCTAACACCAAAAGTGTTCCGACTATGCACTAACCAACTTGTTGTTTAATTTGCACAAGTCCATGTGAGTGATTGAAGTTCTTGTCATTCTTCCTAGTCCCATCTCGGAACTCCAACACGCCCCTCTACCCCGGAAATGCTACGAGCTAAGCAACATGCCCCAACTTTCTACTCTTCCATTGTTTTCATCTTAGATTCACATTTGAGTCTCTTGAGGAGGTTAGGAGTGTGTCACATGGTATCAAAGCCCTAGTTGAACTTGATTCACTTCTTGGAGAAATTTGATGACATCGAAGAAGAATCGTAAGCCAATACAAGAGACCATGTGACGCACTCCCAACTTCTTTTAGAAATTCAAATGTGAGTCTAAGATGAAAACAACAGATGTCGTAACCCCACTTTGGGCAAAGTGGGAAAATGCAACTCCCACTCCCAAAAGTGGGAGACTTGGAGTCCTCCGAGACTTTCAAAACTTCAAAAGAAGATTTGAGGGGTCAAATCTCCTTTCATTAATGAGTTCTTGGTTTCATTGAAAAGGTTTTGAAGTGTAGATGTCCAAAATGGCCTTGCATGAGCCATTTGGATATCTTCAGCCCAAGTTATGGGCAAAAGAGGGGCCGGGAGTCAAACTGGCAATTTGACTCCCGACCACTAAAAGTCGGGAATCGACCTTTTCCCGATGTCCAATTTTAAAGTGCAACACGGAGTTGGAAAGCTTTCAAGGAGAGCTACAACTTTGGTTTAGACCTTGTTACAATCGGACTCTGCAGTTGGGAGTTATGTGCTCCCAAAGTCCCGGGACTCCAACCCGGGACAGTTTCGGGACTCCAACTTGGGAGTCTTGGGAAAAAGTGCCATTTGGATGTAGCCTCGGCAGAGAGCTGCAGAAAATACTATATGGGGGAAGGTGGTGGCTTCCCGTGAGTCCGGGCCGTGGTGAATTTTGTGTGTCAAAGTGCCCATGGCTTGTCCCAACACCCAAGGGTGTTCTCGAATGCTAACTAACCCTCTTGTGGTTGGTTTTTGGATGCAGATTCAAGCTTGATAATCTAGTCCCTCTTCCTAGTCTAATCTCGGGACTTCTAGCACGCCCCTCTACCCCTTTTTAGTGTTGGAAGTCGGGAACGCCCCTCAAGTCCCAACTTTCCGCAACTCTACATAGTTGGACCTTCAAGTGGGTTCAACAAGGGACTTGGGAGTGCGTCAACGGAAGAGTAGGAAGTTGGGCACTCTCCTTAATTCGCAACACTTCGGGGATAGAAGGGCGTGCTAGAGCTTCAAGATGGGACTAGGAAGATTGACAAGCAATTTAATCATTCACACGGACCTGTGCAAACCAAATAACAAGTTGGTTAATGTATAGTTGAAGCACTTTTGGTGCTAGGACGAGCCACAAGCAAACTTAGACTCACAAGACTCACCATGGCCCGGACTTGGGGGAAGCCACCACCTTCCCCCTTATGGTATACTCTGTGCCTCTTCACGAAGCCCACATCTAAATGGCATTTTGTCCCGGGATTCGCATTTGGGAGTCTCGAAATTCCCAAAGTCGGGACTCTCGCAACTTTGGGGCCCCATAATCTTATGTGCAAACCTTTGATTGAAATGATGTCTAAAACAAAATTATAGCTTTTGTCAAGAACTTTCCAATGGCATGTTGCATGCTACTTGCACACAACGAAATCGGGGTGATTCTGGACTTTTAGTGGTTGGGAGTCAAATTATCAAATTGACTCTCGGCCTTTCCTTCGGCCATAACTTGTGTTTTAGATGTCCAAATGAGTCATGCGAGCCCATTTCAGACATCGACGTTTCAATAACTTTTTAATGATATAAAGGCCCCTTCAATCCAATGGGTTTTGACCTTTGCAATGGCGTTTTCAAGATTTGCAAGTCCATTGGGATTCCAACTTTGTCGCAACCCTAGCCTTGGGCTCACGATCAAGGCAAGGGCTTGTAAGAATGCAGGAAAAAAGGGAGGCCCGGGAGGCACATCTTGAACTCCTGAGAGTGCAGGAGAGTGCGAAAAAATGAACCCTCACACTCCCAAGTGAGTTCCCACTTGGGGTGTCATAACCCTAGCCCTAGGTTCGCGACCAAGGCAAGGGCTGGCAAGAGTGCAAAACAAAAGGGAGGCCCAAGAGACACATCTTATACTCTCGGGAGCGTAGGAGAGTGTGAGAGAATGAACTCTCACACTCCCAAGGCAACTCCCACTTAGGGAATTGGAGTCATAATGGACTCCCGAATCTTTAGGGAGCAATTGTACGGGTCAAAACCCATTGGATTGAAGAGATTTTTATATCTTTAGAAAGCTATTGAAACTTAGATGTCTAAAATGAGCTTGCATGACCCATTTGGACATCTGAAACACAAGTTATGGTCGAAAGAAAGGCCAGGAGTCAAATTGCCAATTTGACTCCCGACCACTAAAAGTCCGGAATCACCCCAATTTCCTTGTGTGAAAGTATCATGCAACATGCCATTGGAAAACTCTTGACAAGAGCTATAACTTTGCTCTAGATGTCATTTCAATTAGAGGTCTACACACAAAGTTATGGGCCCCTAAAGTCACGGGAGTCTCGACATTGGGAATTTTGAGATTCCCACTCGGGAGTCCCGAGACAAAATGTCATTTGGATGTGGGCCTCGTGGAGAGGCACAAAGTATACTATAAGGGGGAAGGTGGTGGCTTCCCCCAAGTTCGGGCCTTGATGAATCTTGCGAATCCAAGTTTACCCGTGGCTCATCCTAGCACCAAAACTGTTCCAATTATGCAATAACCAACTTGTTGTTTGTTTTTATGTAAGTTCGTACGAGTGATTAAGTGCTTGTTAATCTTCCTAGTCTCATCTCGGAGCTCCAGCACGCCCCTCTACCCCTAAAGTGTTGCGAGCTAAGGAACGTGCCCCAACTTTTTATTATTCCGTTGGTTTCACTTCAGACTCACATTTGAAACTATCAAGGAGCTTGGGAGCATGTCATCAATGGTGTAATTAGGTGTGAGAAATCTCTAGAGGGTTGGAAGTAGAAGCAGACACTAAAATTAGTGGTGTTTAGCAAAACATTGGCATTGTTCTAATATTCAATAAGTAGCAAGGATGTTTGACATTCATGAAGCAGTTGAAGGGGTGTCATTGAAAGGTCCATTAACGATATAACGATCTTCAAGCCTTATGAACATGATATTAATTCGAGACAACGTAACAATTAAATAAATAATGTAATAGGATGGCAATGACAATGTGAATGTCGTAGTCAATGAAACATTTATTTAGAGTAAGGATAAGCTCAGTGAGGAACTACAATTACATGTTGAGTCCTGGGCTATGCCTCAATGATAGTTTATAACTATAGAAATTTAGGATGCGTCAAATGGTGCGAAATAGGTAGTTCGCCTTACTATTAGGAGGTAGTTAGCAAATCGAACTATGTAACCAATGGTAGTGCCCAACGTCGAGAATTGAAGATCATGCAAAGAAAGAAGTGTCTTCAGTCTCGTAACAACCTTCACAGACGGTTTCAAGTTCATTGCCAGAAGTGGGGTCGATTTGCAATAAAATCACCAAGGTGCAAAAGTTTGGAAAAATGTGATAATACCAAGCTCGAGGGGGTTCAACTTCAAGACGAACGCGCGCTTTCAAGACTCTCAAGGTTCGAGATCTTCAGCACGAAGACGTTGCATCAATGTCAAATCTAGAGATGTCTCTGGAACTAATTTTCCATTCACTTATGCAATTTGAGACCCGTAAGATGTGGCGATACGCGATGCCATAATTTCAAGGAAAAAAAAAAGGTTTTCAATCAAAATCAAACCAACAATGAATGTGTGGAAGATTTATTACATCGAAATGCGGGGTTATAATTTATAAATCAAAGAAAAGGAAGGAAATACGCAAGTAACGACTTAAAACCACAGTAAATTAAAGCCTTAAGATCAATGGAAAAAATGAAGGTTTAAGTAAAATTTGTTGGGGGGAAAATGGGAAGAGGGGAAAAGGTGTTTTTCCTTTTCCTTCCATTGGCCACCAAACAATGGAACCTTCCAAAGGCCACTAAACACGAAACCTTTCAAGGGCCACTAAGCAATGGAACCTTCCAAAGGCCACTAAGCATGGAACCTTTCAAGGGTCACCAAGCAATGGAACCTTCCAAGGGCCACCAAACATGGAACATTTCAAGGGTCACCAAGCAATGGAACCTTCCAAGGGCCACCAAACATGGAACATTTCAAGGGTCACCAAGCAATGGAACCTTCCAAGGGCCACCAAACATGGAACATTTCAAGGGTCACCAAGCATTGGAACCTTCCATTGGCCACCAAATTGAGATCTTCTTTCCCTTCCTTCCTTTTCCTTTTCTTTAAGAAGGTGAATTTGAATCATTGAGGTGTTTTTTTTTTCCCCAAGATAATTTTCAATTCAAATTTTGAGGATATTTGTTTTCACAACCTTGTCGAGGAAGAAAAAAATGATTAGTCTTGGTAGATGATAAGAAAAAGGAGTGTAGATTGGATAATTGTAATAGTTTTGAAAGAATGGAAGTGAATAGGGATACTGTTGGGAGGTTGAAATCTCAAAAAAATCTCACAAAAAACCTTTTCGAGTTTGGTAGCATAATTTCTTATTAATTTAGTTGTAGAGTTTAGGATTTAGTAGCAAGGTGCGCCTTGTAGTTAACTTTTTAAAGAACTAAAGCAAGTCAGATTTGAATAACATATGTGTTAGGAATAATATTTCAAGTGACTAGTGGTTTGCAGCCAAGTTAAACTTACTACCTTCGTGAAATTCTTTCGAATTTGGTGGCATAGCCTCTTACTGGCTTAGTTGTAGAACATAGGATTTAGTAAGAAGGTGCGCCTTGTAATTAGCTTTCTAAGGAGCTAAGGCAAGCCAGATCTGAATAACATATGTGTTAGGAATAATATTTAAAGTGACTAGTGGTCTGCAGTCAAGTTGAATTTACTACTTTTGTAAAACCCTCTCGGGTTTGGTGGCATAGCTTCTTATTGGCTTAACTTCAGAGCTTAGGATTTGGTAGGAAGGTGCACCTTGTAATTAGCTTTCTAATGAGTTAAAGCAAGCCAGATTTGAATAACATATGTGTTAGGAATAATATTTCAAGTGGCTAGTGGTCTGCAGCTAAGTTGAACATGGTGTTGAACCCTTAAAGGTTGGTTTAAATGAATGATAATTTGACATGAAATTCTAGGATTTGAAGTGTTTAAGCTTTGAAAATAGATCTATCAATTATAAATCGTAAATGATGCATAGGAAGTGAGTTACTTGGTTTTAACTATAAACGCAATTTAACGTCTAGAAATACACTTGCATTCATCAGTAGCATATGTATTTTCAAGTATAATCACCTCATAGAACTGGGAGTAGAGGGACAAGAAGTCGCCTCACACAATGGTGAAAATAAATGAATAAAACCCCATCAACATGGAAGTGTTTCGCCATCAAATGGATGAAAATTTCATTATGAGTAATTATGTTCGCCAAAATCACATTATCCTGCAACTAAAACTCAAAAAAAAACTCATATATATAATTGTTATGTAACTATCCCTTAGGTATTATAACTACTGTGCAACTATCCCTTTAGAAATATGGTGTATTTTTTTAAAAATTGCCACATCAAAAAATCAACTAGTTGTATTATAGTTGCAAGTGAGTTGAAAGTGGGTCTGCTATATAATAATTTATACACATCGTACATACATATGTAGTCGACCATGTTTGACTTTTTCAAAAGTTCCATTGTAGTTACATTTGGCAACTATTTTAGAACTATTGTACATGTGTCACTAAAGCAACAACTATGTTGCGACTAATATAAAATGTACATACATGCGATCATGCCACGTGTCCACATCTCCACCATCCATTATGGGATACATTTGCAATTAGTTTTCAATTATGATTCCCATCGATACAATTAATATGTTCGTTAGTGCGTTACTATTAAAGTATTATTGTTCAACTATGTTGTGACTATAATGTACAACTACTTATAACTTAATAAGGATACATATTCATTAATTGTTTATATCTTCATCATACATGTTTCATTTTGAGTGATTTAAAATTATAGGAATGTTACTTCAAGTTCTAGAAATCATTTTTGAAGTGCAAAGGAAAATGAATAATGAAAAAATAACAAGAAGATAAATAAACTTTCCAACTTCCAAAATGCGTTTTTTTTGTACCCCTCTTTGGACCCCTCTTACTTTCAAACCTCATAACTTTTTTATTTCTTATTCATTTAAAATAATTTAAAATGTTATAGGAAGCCACATGAAGTTTTACAAGTCATTTTTAAACTTTATAACAACATAACAACATACAAGGAATTTTTTGGGTGTTTGGGAATCGGCCTTTGTAGCATTTGGTGGTTTTTTTTTTTGAATTCTTGACCTCCTTTACTTTGAAGGGCCATAATTTTTTCAATTTATTTCGTTTTTGAGAATTTTTAATGCATCAAATGCACCAATAAGAGGGGTTCAAGTTTTGATTAAACACAAAAAATAATGGAGCCCTCCACTTGGATCTAGCCTACCTTGAATGTTTAAGTGTTATAATTGCAATTCAATTGTAATTAACGAACAACTAAAAGATTTAACCCATATGCTTTGTCTTCAAATCTCATGTTATAAATTATATATATATTTTTTAAAATTTATGTTTTCACATCAAAATACTGTGCCATTTTGGGATGAGCTTAAAAAAAGCTTAACCTAAAGCAAAACATAAAATTAAAAAAACAATTTCATGGTTATTCTTTAGTGCACTTAGCCTTGTGCTTTCTTACCTACTTACCTATTAGGTAAGTAAATAGGTAGGTAGATCTTAAGACCTACCAACCTACCTACCTATGGTTATGTATGACCTACCTAGCTATATATATATATATATATTCCAAAATATAATTAATATTCCATGTGTCAATTTTTTTATTGTGCCATGTGTCACAATCTCGAACCATCATTAACAATCATAATGAACAATGCATATCAAATATTTCAAAAAAAAATTATATCCAAAAATCTTCATAATGCCACATGTCAAATTTTAATATATGGATGACAATTAATGACATCAGTATGATATCATGGGTGTAGTTATAATGGAGTTGCATAGTAGTTGAAAATGAGTTGTTTTGGCTGAATTGCAAGGCCAATTGTGAAACACCTTTTTTTCTCATACTGTTTTGAGTACCTTCACCATGATCTCGGTGAAAGAAGGTTGAAAGATTATGTGAGGCACGTTATGAAAGGGGAGCACAATCGTTTAAAGAAGTTGTATGTAAAGGGAGGGCAATGAAAGTGTCTTATGGGAGTGGAAAGAGATGAATGGGAAAAACTTGTGGAATATTGGCAAGGACGGGAAACATAGAAGAAGATTGAAATCATGGCAAGTGCAAGGGGTGCAATGGTGATTGTTAGCAACTATGGTCGTGCTAGCAAAACAAGCATAGAAAAAAACTTGTAAGACACATTGTTTACCCTATTTCTTGGTCACATTAAACAACATCTAACCATCTCCTATATATGAAAGTAGCCACAAAAGTTTGCACTAGTAATCTTATACAATTGATGTAATGTGACAGAGAATTATTCATTGGTAGAGCTGATCAACATAAAAAATGGCTATTAGAGGCATGGATTATATTAGCAAACCTGTGAATGCACTTCATTTTAATGCATTTCATTTTTTAGCACTAGTCCATGTTTCTGTGGACTTCATAGAACTAGGGGTTGTTGCTAAATGCCTAAACAATATGGGGGTTGGTTGGGTATCTGGTAGGCATCACATTTTGCCAACCTTTCTTCAAGGATCACTTGAAAAACAACTTCTAGAGGAGGTTGCAAAGGTGCTAGAAGTCTACAATGAAAATGTAAGGGGAATTGATAAACTAAACAATAATATGATGACCTTCATGAATCAATTGCTCATACACCTTGGGGAACAATTTTCCCAAACAACAGTTTTAAGAGCCCTGGAAGCACATGCAAGGTTCATGGCTAGTGGCAACAAGAAACCTGCTACAACCAAAGCCACACTAATATTGGGTGAGTAGAACTTGGTACTTGTTAGTGTTATTGGGAATGCACAAATAAACGGTCATAATGCCCATGTGATGTCGGTAGTGAACAGGGTGTAGCGGGTTGATCGCATGCCTGAGGGTTTTCAGGTCAATTATGTTTTGGTAGCAGAAACGGGTTTGTTAGGAACAGAAATGGCTAGAGCTTCTCAGATTACAACTAATGGAGCAGGTCATTGTAATGAGCAAGCCACACATGGCAAGGTATATTTTTAGTGGTTCCTGCTTGACACAAGTTTAATCCACATAGAATGTTTTTTAACTTGTTTGTTTTGGTATATTGTTTAGTAGAGCAACATGTGTTAAGGCCCAATAAGTAGCATGGTACGAGGCTTCCAACAAACCTAGTACATTGTTTAGTTTATGCATGGCATTATTGAACTTAAAATGCCTTGGGCATGTTCTTGATGGGGAGCAATGTTAGGGCTTCTTGGTTGACAAAAGGTGAAGAAAAAGAATATGCATGTGCTTCAACCAAGTGTAACAACTAAACAACATTGTAGTGTTCCCAAACTAGGGACTACAACACGTAAGTTGGGATGGCAACATGTAAATACCTCTCATTGACCCAAAAAGTAGTTGTACATCTTAATTTTGTGCATGAAAACAATAGTGTGATGGGGTGGGGATGTGTGAATTACATTAGATGATGGATGGCACATAGCATGTGGAAATGGCATTAGATCCTTGATAAAAGAGTGGACTACATTGAATGATGTGAATCTCCAAATACGCATGGGCTTTCTTTACCCTTGTTGATGTGTAGCTTAAAGTTGGAGAGTTAGTACTCTTGTGCAATTTTAAGTGAATCAGAAGTTGTTGGGAGAGGCCCCATACTAAGCATTGGAGGAAATGGGTGTGTTTACCATGGGAAGCCTGTTGGAAAAGGTTGGTTTTAAATGTAATTGGAAGAAATTGTGTCAGGCAAGTGCAACACTCCATTGTAGGTGCCTAATCTAAATGATGACTCCCCATAGTTAGAGCTTGGAGATGTGAAGGGTAGTAATCTTGTTTGGGAAGGGCAGCTCTTGTGGCAAAGGTAGTGTCATTAGAGAGCTTCAAATGTAGAATTGAATCCAACATCCATTAATTGGAGATTTTTGGTGCGTAAGGTCTGATGTGGTCATAACATCAACAATTTTTTGGTTTCCACCCTTCGTGGCCCATATGCGTGGAGGCATAGGTTTATGCATAATGTGAACATTTGCATATTTTGAAGGAGGATGGTGTGTTTTTATTACATTTGGGCAGTGCATAACTTAGTCATGTATTACACTAGAGATTGTGACATTCGATGCATTGTATATCAATTCATGGTCAAGCAAGCAAACCTTAATAGAAAATCAATTGTTTACATGCTCACAAAACCAGAATATTCAATCGAAGGCATTGCAAATCTAGTTGCAATCCCTCAAACTTAAACCCTAAATCCCACATTTGTCTAACTAGTAATTGTAAACATGTTTCATACCTAGCTAAACCCTAACCCTACTTCAATATTTCCATTTGTTTCACGCATGACACTTGGTAGGATGTCAGACACTGATTAGATGCACTGATGATTGATCCAAACCTTAACCCTAAATTGAAGGTTTGCAAGGTAATACACGTGTGCAAACTTGACCCCTCAAATCGTAGTTACAAGCCTATGTAGTTGCATTGACAACTAGTTAAACCTTAACCTTAACCTTAATTCAATATGCTTCATGGGCTTCCTTGCTCATTTGAACTCTAACCTCTTTTTCGTCTTTGCAAAAACTCTATTACAGATGTTTTTGACCTATATATGACTTGAATTATGAAATGCGCAATTACATTTTTTCATGTGGTATCGTTTTCCTTCCTCACACTCTAAGGATGATGGTGAATGGGTGGCAACCTCATTACCAATAGCTAATTATTCAACATTCTAACATTCTCCCCTCTTCTCAACACTTCTTTTATTTCTCTTTTCTCAACGCTTTTGCTTCCTTTTATTGTTTTTGTCTATGTTCACTTCTTTGTGTTTATTTCTCCCATGCTACTTTCTATAACTTCTATATGGTAATCTTCACATTCATGCTTTTATGAATTCTAGAGCTTTGAAAAAACACATGACTTCCTTCAGCAAATGAAAATAACTCATGATGGTTATTTCATTTATTTTTGTCCTTTAGCTTTGTCACGACCCTAACCTTGGGCTCGCAACCAAGGCAAATGCTTGCAAAGGTGCAGGTCGAAAATGAAGCCCGAGAGTCACATTTCATGCTCCTGGGAGTGTAGGAGGGTGTGAGGGAATGAACCCACACACTTCCAATTGGGCTCCCACTTTGGGAATGGGAATCCCAATGGACTCCCAACTTTTCAAAGAGCAATTGCAGGGGGCGAAAACTCATTAGATTGAACAATTCCTTATACCATTAAAAATTTCTTGAGATGTAGATGTCTAAAATGGGTTCGTACGTCTCATTTGAGTATTTAAAACACAAGTTATGGCCAAAAGAAAGGATGGGAGTCAAATTGTTAATTTAATTCCCTAATCACTAAAAGTCAGGAATCACCTTGATTTACTTACGTTCAAATGGCGTGCCACATACTTTTGAAAAGCTCTCAACGAGGACTATAATTTTGCTTTAGACCTCACCCTAATCGAAGGTCTACACAAAAAATTATGGGCCTCCAAAGTTGCAAGAGTTGCATTTTTGGGACAAAATGACATTTGGGTGTAACCTTCATGGCCAGGCATAACTCCAACATGCCCCTCTACCCCTTTTGCAAGCTAAGGAGCATATCCTGACTCCTTCCATTGTTTTCACCTTCGAACTCACATTTGAGTCTTATGAAAAATTTGGGGGTACGTCAAGCTTCCCGCTCATTTCATTTGTTTTTCGAGTTGCCCATTGTCTTTCAATTAACATCTCATCCTTGAATTTATGACAACCCATCACTATCATTTTTTGTGTCCCTTATACAACCACATGGAAGCATGTCACCTCATCATTGTGAATAAATGTTTCACATCTCATCTTTTGATTGTTCTACATCCGTAGTCCTCCTAGGTTTGTTTTACTAACTCCAGGCCATTCTCCTTGTATACCTTATGCTCACAATGTCGATACATTTGCTGATTGTACCAATACATCTATTGAATCGGTCGATACATCTGTTAACTATGTTGATACATTTGTTGAATCAACCAATACCACTAATATACCAACTTCAAATCTCTAAATCACAAATTTCTCATTTTATATTTCATAGTCCATTTCATTATGAAGCACTAATTCCTTGCTTCTACATTTATCGTCCAACAATTTGTCTTTCATCTGAAATTATAAAGTCAATATTATTTTGACCTTAGGATCTTCCATCCATTCTTCTTCATCATGCCGCACATTTGTGGTTTATGTGTTACATAGTTTTCATCTTCCATTTCCATATCAAAATCCTCTTCATGAAGTCCACCTCCACTCTATTCCCAATATACTAGCATTTATTTTTCTTATTTTTTAACTTCAGATTCCATGTATTTGTATGGTTTGAGCTTATTCACATCGACTAGCATAAGATTAGTCTCAAACTTCTCAATTGTCATCAATAACATAGTGTTATTTGGCAATGCATACTATACTTTGTATGGGCTAAACCATTTCCAAGTAAACTTCCCTTTGTGTGACTTATTTCACTTTGGAAACCATAGAACATAATCACCAAAATTGAATTTTTTTAGAATTTTTTTTTAATTCCATAGTGCTCTATACCATTGCTGAATGCCAATAGTTTTCATAGCTTACATCCTAGCCTCCTACAACTTCTCCAATTTTAAAACTTTACTAATTACAACTTTCACTGCAGAACTATGTCTTTGATTGCCACCAGCAACTAGCACTATGTATACTATGGGCATCAATGGATGTAATCCATATACTAATTGATATGGTGTGTACCCTATTGCTACTTTATATGCAATTATGTATGAAAACAACACTGTTGACAAATGCTCATCTCAATTTGTTCTATTTTCACTAACTAACTTGGTCAAGAAAGTCCCAAATACCTTGTTCATAAACTCAACCTACCTAATCCCTTGCAGATAATAAGTTGTAAAACTCACATGTTGCAACAGAAAATGATCTTTCAAATACTTGATAGTGTCATGAATGAAATGAACCCCTGATCTATGACTATAGTCAAAGGACATTCAAACCTAGTTAATATGCACTCATGCAAAAATTTTGTTATTTGCTTCCACCTGCTCGGTAGCATAATTTGTGGCTACAAGAATGTATTTGTTTCTTGTATATATGCCTACTAGCTTAATTTGCCCCACAAAATCAAGTCCCCATTTCATAAATGGTTTTTTGGGAAGACTTGTGACCAGCTTTGCAAGACTTTGAGTCGCCAATCCTCTTCTTCTTTGGCATGCATCACAAGATTTATAGTAATCATTCACATCTATGTATAAAGTTGGCCACCAATATTGTGCATCCAATATATTCTTCTATGTGATTTTAGTTGCAAAATGACCTCTTAATGGTCCTTCATGTAATTCTCTCATCACAATTTATGCTTCTATAATTGTTAACCATCTTTGTAGTATGTTGTCTTGGCCCATTTTATATAATTCACCATTCTTCAATGTGAAAGGCTCTACTCTTTGTATTAATCTCTGCTTTTATTATACAGATAATGTTCCCTTAATATGCCTTATTCTCAAAAATTCTTTTACATCATTCAACCATTTAAGCTTTGTGTAAAACAAACTTGCACATGTTGTTTGATTAGGCACACTTATGGGTTCAACAACGTCTAGTAGTCTTAACAATGCATTTGTGACTACACGAAATATGTTTGGCTTATACATTATTGTGAAATCATATTCTAAAAACAATAATAACCACCTAGCTATTCTCCTTGAAACTTGTGGTTTATTGACCAAATAGACCAATGCCATATGATCTACATAAAAGACAAATTTATTACCCAACAAATAATGTCTAAACTTGTGTAAAGTAAAAACCATTGCTAAAGCCTCTTTCTGTGTTGTGCTATAATTATGTTCTATTTTGTTCAAATGTCTAGAAGCATACACTGGTTAATCACTCTTCCCTATCAAATTTTGAGACATCATAACTCTTATAGTGAATAATGATGCATGTGTATGAACATGAAACTATCGCAACCCTAACATTGGGTTTGTGACTAAGTGTGAAGTGCAAGGGCCCATGAAGCTGAGAGTGTGTTTAGGTGTGAAACACATTCTCATAAATGGGGGAGAGTTCAAGGGATGAAGCCCAATGACTCCCAAGTGCACTCCTCGTTTTGAGAATCTAGGGGAAAAGTGACATTTGGATGTAGTCCCCACGGAGAACATAGAGTATATTATAAGGAGGGGAGTGGTGCCTCCTCCCAAAGGTTACGGGTTGTGTAAAGCTTGTGCTTGAGGTTGTCCCTATTAAGTTTGTCGCACCACTTCCATTCAACTTGCACTAACCACCATCTATTCTTGGTTGTGCAGGTTGATCTCATCTTAAACTTTCGCTTGTGAGTTCGTCCTAGTCCCATCCCAAAGCTCCAACACGCCCTTCTACCCCCAAAGTGTTGCGAGTTAAGGAGCGCACCCCAACTTTCTTCTTCCACTATTTTGTTCTAGGACCCACTTAGGTCTCTTGAGGAGTTTGGGGGCGCATCATTTGGTATCAAAGCTCTAGTAAAAGCTCGATCTATTGAATGTGTGGTCCAATTGAGGAGGTTGTGGTGACAAAACCCACTGAAACGCTAGATGTTCCACTTGAGACTAGTATGGAGGAGCAAGAGGATCATGAAGAACAAGAGGACCATGATGACCGTGAAAGTGAAGAAAAACAACATTCCACAATTCTTTTCACACTAGAACAGTTGGAAGTTATATTAAAAATGAATAGGCCAAATTTTGTTGGGCTAGTGGAGGCCCTCAAAGGAGGATCATCTAAAAGTGTCACATTCAAGCCCGCCAAGCTTGGGAATTTTGACGGGGTCGAAGATTGAAAGGTTGCAGATGCTTGGCTTGCGGAAATGGAATAATACTTTCATGCCACTAGGGTTGGGTGACATTTGGCCTTGAAACTTGTTTAGTCTTATTTAAAGGGCTATGCTTCAACATGGTGGAGGATTGTAAGGCAAGAGGAAAGGGAGTGTGGGAATTCTTCAAGGAACACATTGAGTTGGAATTCATACCAAATAATTCTAACTATATTTCAAGGAGAAACAATTTTCACAGTTTTTTCAATTAGTGGGGTCCTTGTCAAATCTATTTAATGAACATTTTGTTAACAAAAAGTAAGCTTGATAATCCAACTTTAGTTTTCACAAATTCATGTTCTTCAAGAAAAATTGAAGATCGTAAAAAAAAGTTAGCATAAAACTAGTTATATCATTTTTAATTATATGAAATCACCTTTTGAACATTCAATGGTCATTGTAACATGGGATTTCCTTGTTTGCATTCTTCAAAAGCTTGTGTGTTTGTGCTTATTGAACCTTAGATTGTTAACCACCTAGTTGTAGCATCCTGGTCAAGAAACTTGTCTTGTTGGCCTCATCCTTGTGAATACATGCTTATGATCATACCATTAAAACAACCATATTTTTCTTACTTGAAAGCTTAAATCGTAATCTACAGTGATGCATAATATAACATATGATAATTTGCGCCAATATGTGAAGGTGTACACTGAACTCATGCTTGAGATCCAACATATGCACAAGTTAGATTAGGTGTGCCATTTTGTGATGGGGCTCTCGACTTTGGCCAAGCGTAAGCTTGAAGAGAACTAGCATGCCTCATTATTTGAGGCTATCACAAAAGTGGAAGGTTTTTCGGATGTGGGATGAGGTGAAAAGTTCGGGTCAAAAAAGAGAACAAATTCCCCCATAAAAAGGCATGCCATGAAAGGGAATGGAACTGTGGGCAAGGCATTTCAAAAGGGGAAAAGCCTAAACAATTTCAAGGTTTGGGCTTGAAACCCAAAGGAAATTCTTAAAGGGAGCCAACCCAAGGGGGACACTAATGGGAAGCCCAAAGGAGCGCGTTTCAATGAGGCGGGACATTATTCCAAGGATTTCCCCAAGCCAAAACTAGGCAATGGGGGTTCTAAGGTAATTGACCCTACCGCCACCTAGTCTAAGGTGAATGTAATCGCCTTATGTTCTTAAAAGGAAAGTTTTCTAAGCGGGAGGTGTTATGTCTTTTGGACACATGGACCTCCCATAACTTCGTAACTTGAAATAGTGCTGAAAGAATGGAATTCTAGTTGGAGGAGCTCAAGGCACCCATTGAAGTGCATTTTGCGGATGGGGTCCCCCATCTAATCAAGTTGTAAGCAAGAGACGTGCCTTTTCAACTAGGGAATTGGAAAGGAAAGGTGAATTTGTTGGTTTCCACTTTAAGGGGATGGAATGCATTTTGGGAATGGATTTCATCACCCATAACAATGTGCTCATAGAAGGGCATAATAGGCTAATTAGATTCCCTTCCAAAAATGGGATCATTCAGGTTAAAACACATGAAGTGCCTAGTGTGGGTGGGTCGACTATCGTAACCCTAACCTTGGGCTTGTGACCAAAGCAAAGGCTTACAAAAGTGCGGGATAAGAGGGAGGCCCGGGAAGCACATCTTATACTCTCGAGAGTGCAGGAGAATGTGAGAGAATGAACCTTCACACTCCCAAGTGAACTCCCACTTGGGGAGTTAGAGTCCCGATGGATTCTTGAATATTCAAGGAGTAATTGCAGAAGTCAAAACCCATTGCATTGAAGAGTTCATTATATCAATAGAAATCTATTGAAACGTAAATGTCTAAAATGGGCTTGCATGACCCATTTGGACATTTGAAACACAAGTTATGGCTAAAAGAAAGGCCGAAAGTCAAATTGATAGTTTGATTCCTGACCACTAAAAGTCAAGAATCAACCCGATTTCCTTGCGTGTAGGTGGCATGCGACATACCGTTAGAAATTTCAAAAAAGGCTATAACTTTGCTTTAGACCTCATCTTAATCAGAGGTCTGTACACAAAGTTACGGGGCCCCAAAGTTGCGTGAATCCCAACTTTGGAAATTTCGGGATTCCCATTTGGGAGTCTTGAGACAAAATGCCATTTGGATGTGGGCTTCTTGGAGAGGCACAAAGTATGCTATAAGGGGGAAGGTGGTGGCTTCCCCTAAATCCGAGCTATGGTGAGTCTTGTGAGTCTGAGTTTGCCCGTGGCTTGTCCTAGCACCAAGAGTGCTCTAACTTTGCATTAACCAACTTGTTGTTTGGTTTTGTGCAGGTCCATGTGAGTGATTAGTTACTTGTCATTCTTCCTAGTCCCATCCTGGAACTCCAGCACACCCCTCTACCCGCAAAGTGCTGCAAGCCAAGGAATGTGCCCCAACCCGTTATTTTCACTTCAGACTCACCTTTGAGTCATAGACATCAAGGAACTTGGGGGCGTGTCATCAACCATCCATTTAATGTTAGGCAAAACTTGGGAAAAATAATGTATGGGAGGTTGTGGCATGTTGTGTGTGATGCATGTGTTGGATGAATTTGAGCCAAAAGAGGCTACCAACTTGGTGAGTCCTCCTTAATGTGTTAAACAAATCTTGGATGAATTTTCAGATGTGATCACTACTAGGAGATGTGGCCAAGTTCACCTTGTATTTCACTAGGATTTTGAGTGAACTAGGACAGATTCACTATATGAAATCATGGTAAAACATGTTAACCTCGTAGTGAACGGGGACCAGTTGCT
>Ga0209611_10002070_pt1 | contig 35110 bp, 24 predicted proteins | sample S1TSphgellanicum_3_FD_187693 | JGI IMG/M metagenome (GOLD analysis project Ga0209611, IMG submission 187693) | Host-associated microbial communities from peat moss isolated from Minnesota, USA - S1T2_Fc - Sphagnum magellanicum MG (SPAdes) (version 2) | ecosystem: Host-associated > Plants > Peat...
CTAGCCTCTATAAAGCCAATCACAAACAAATTTTACATCTAGAATTTCAAGATTTTAAATTGACATGTATGATGTATCATAGTACCTTTACCATTTCACCAAAAGATTGCCAAATAATTAGTTAATTTTTAAATATTAATTGCGACACTTGGTTTTTTTAATTTTGAAATTTTTGGCAGGTAATGGATATACAAAATAATAAACATGTTGTTCTTAATGTTATGGAATGTTCTAGCGTGTTTAGACCGCCTTAGTTTTAAAACCTTGTCCAAACCTGACAGTGAAAACTTGGATTTTCTTAAATTTTGGCACAAATTAGAAGTAATTTTTCAAAAGTTTGGCAAAACAAAAAATAATTTAATTTATGCTGAAATGGTAAAGATACTAAGATATTATTCTTACAGTTTGTATAAACTTGTGAATAAGGAAATATTAGGAGTGAATAATTCTTTTTCTTTGAACCCTTTCTATTTGAAATAAATCCCAACATTAAGACCAACAAGTGCTATACAATCCAACATCTCTAAAGCCTTTATAGCAAGTTTGTAACTACTAGAAGCACCGTGGCTCACTACATTACAAGTTAATGTAGCTCTAAATTAGAGCTTTTCATGTTTTAAGTATGATGAATGTACAATTATGGGATCACATTTGTTTTTAGCATTGATGGTTTGAGCATTGAATGATGATTGATCCACATAGGTTTAGGGTTTAACATTCTGGGAAACTCAGGTGCAAGGTGAAAAGAAAAGTCACATTTGTTTTTGGCTTCCAAACAAGCTTGGTGAAGGCTACATTGAAGAATGTAAGAAGATCGTTCTATGGTGGAATTTGGTGTGATATAATTATCTTTGTTCTTTTTGGAGATGGAGATTGTGGTGGAGGACAGGGCTACTTTCATGGAGAGGCATCACAAGTGGACAAGAAAGAAACGTGGGATAGGATAAGAGGTGATTCAAGGACAAACAACAAGGTTTTCTTTTCTTGCTAGCTACTAAAAACATGTTGGAGCTAAGAAATATCCTTCTTCTTCCTTTTGGTTTTGGTGTTGTGTGCATATAAGAATGCTCATAGTAGATTTCTATTTCTATTGAAGTTTTCAAATTGGTTCCACTATAAATGGAGAATTAAAATAGAATGTTGGAATAGATTCAGATGTTTCAAGGTAAAGGCATGATTGGAAATGATGATAATCTCTACGGGGTTTGTGACTTGGTCCGGTGTATTTCCTTATTTCAAGTTAATATATTGGAAAGATTGATGTGTTGTGTTTTCTAAAGTTGAATTATTGAGTGATGGGAAATGGGACCTATGATTTCGAAAAGTCCAGATGAAGTTTGGATTTAAAATGTTGATGTAACATTGTCGAAAGAAATTGTTTCATTCTTTCAAGTTGTAATGAGGTTTAGTGCACATTTATTTTTGTCAAGGATTTCAAGGTTATGGGATTGGAGTTGAGAAAATATTTACCTATCCATTAGGTGTAGTATTGTTAGTAAAGTAGTTATGTGTGTTTATAGAAGTCTAATGCTAGAAATGGGTAAGAGACATTTATCAAATGTGATTGAACTACATATTGAAAAAATGTTTTGACTATATTTTAGTGTACAATGCATGGTGGAGTTGTTGTGTAAAGGAAACCATAGTGAAGACCATGATAGCTCAAGAGAAGGAATTCAATGCAATTCAATCCAACATGTGCATATAGATTTGGCTAGATTGTCAACAATGTCTTTGGCAAGTTATTGTCACATAATAAAGATCAATTTTTAGGTTTGTTATTTGCTAATGCATTATTGAAACATTTTTGGGTTTTACACCCTTTCTTTTGTTCACATTAGAACCTTTGAAATTGAAACCTTTATTGGAAACATCCAAATATTTCCTACTTCATATATTTGGGAATAAACCATGGGGCAAGGGGAAATCATGGGGTGAATTAAGGTGATTGGCCACAAGCATTTCAAATTTTTAAATCAAAACATCAAGACCTTTTGGCTAGGGACTAAAATAAGGTGAATGTGATGTTTTTCACATTGAGTTTATTGTATTATATGTTTATATTTTTTACAAGGAATCTTTATTTAAATGCCTTTCAAACTAAAAGATTGGTTGGATTATAATTTGTTATCCTTTGGGTTTAAAGGCCGAAAAGGCTTCAATTTTAACCAAAAGGGAAAAGCAATTTCAATTTCGACAATTAGTCATTGGAAGGTATCTCCTTTATTCACTTTCAAAACTAATTGCAACTCATTTTATAAAGATAATACCATTATCATTATAGCATTTTCATCAATATAGAAACATATGCAATATGAATATTAGATCCATGGGCCAAATTCATTAGAGTGATGGATTTATTTGTAAAAAACTTCAAATTGGGGCTATAGGGCTGAGTTTGACTTTCTTATCTTTCTTTCATCCCCAAATTGATTGTAGTTGTGATGTGAACAAAAATGGGTACCATTTCACAAATTTGGGTATGGTTCAAAAAATTTGTAGGATGTTATTATAACAAGTCATGATTTTATCAAAAATAACAACAGCAATGAAGGGCCAAGTTAAACAAATCCAAAATTGCGGGTGGAATTTCTCTAAGGATCAATTTAAGTGAAAAAATCAAAATTTTCCCTTTGAAGTGGTTTACAAATGTCACACACTACCGTATCAGCACCTATAACTATCATTGATCTCACACACATAAACAAAATAACATAAATCACCTTGATTGGTGCTTCACCTTCCAAACACAAAAGATATATTCATTTATAAATATAAAAAATCCAAGCCCAAAACACGCAACAATGTGCACAAACAAACCCACATAAAAATACAAAAAACTTACAACAAGAAACCTTATGTGTTTTAGAATTTCAAATCACCAAAAATTATTTGAGAACACACAATTTGGGATTATATCCTAAACACAAAATATTTTGAACCCAATTCACACTTGAACTAGATTCAAACTAAAACACAATTAACTACACTAACCCAATTTAACATTAACCTAATTAGGAATCAAGATTTAATTGGGTAATTAAACTAACATGCCCGACACACATAATTCTATAATATTAGTACAAACATTGGTTGGGTGTTGGTTTTTTTAAACCATTGGGTCTATTAGGTTTAGGGTTTTCTATTAAAAGGAAAACCTTTTCATTTTAAGTTTAGTAAATATTTTCAAAAGAATAAAATCAATCAATTCAAAGGCTCAATAAAAGAAACTTTAACCAATGAGTTCAATTTTAACAAGTCTAATATTTATAAGACCCTCCCATTCCAATTTTAGGATGGGTCCGATTTTAATTTCTAATGAGGTGAGACAACATGAACCCAAGAAGCCCAATTTTCTACCTTTGTTGAGGGATGGGGGAAAGGGAGGGAAGGATTTTTTATCCCATAATCCTTTGCCCACACTTTCACTACTATAACCTATATAAATAGGTGAAAGGAAAGAATTGTGAAGAATCTTTTTTGGATGAAAGAAGACTAAACCATTAACAAATAGACTTTGGGTGGAATGGTGGCCCTGTAAGCTCATAAGGCTAAGACCTTTTTAAAAGGGCCTTAAGACCCACATGCCAATTCTAAGGTTGAATATAATTGACTGTGGCATTTCCTAGGTCAAGTCCAAGCCTTGCAACTTGAGGCCTAACCCAAGGTGTATATTGTGAAGGTTTTCATCCCATATATACCCATCAAATCAAATGTTCATAAAATTGGACCCAAACACAACTAGAAATCTAAAATTGGCCAACATTAGTTAGTGCCCCTAAGGAGGTCGCTACTTGTATATTTTAAGAAGCACATAAGATAAAAGGGTATTTTTTTAGTTTGCTATGAAATAATGGCATATTTTAAACATATTTTAGCTATATATATTATCATAACGAGTTACAGGCACCCTATTTACATTAAGTAATTTTTAATTTTTAATTTTTTCAATAAGTTACAACCTCCTTTTTTTACACATCCTTTGGAATAAAATGGAAATGACCCCCCTAGGTTAATTGTTAATGCTTTATCACATATCAAAAATACCATATAGCCATATGGCCCTTTGACATGTGTCTCCCATATGGAAACCATCTTCAACACGCAATTTCTAATTGATGAAATTAAATTCACCCATATTTGTTATCTCAATTAACTAAAAGGATGGAAGGTATTATGTAAATCTATGAACTCTTGTCAAAGATATAAACTTATCATGGATTTTAGGATGTTGATGTTACAACTATCATGAACCCCAAATCTTGGCATGTGTATATATGTGTGTAATTATAGGAAACTTTGGATGAACATCTAATGACCACATTGGGTTCACAAATGAGCAATTTTTAACCATGTTTATATACAAACAATGAAGTGATATAGAAAATATTCACAAATATACAAGGTATGTGGAATAGGGTTATGACTAGGGGTGAAAAAAAACCCATTTGCTAATGCAATTGTGCAAATGTGAACCTTGAATTATTTTGAGGAGTTTAAATATTTAATAAATTAGCACTTAAATGTTGACAATTGTACTAACTCATCAGAGTCTCCTAGGCTTGTGTCTAGGTGAAAAACTTTGTGGTCAGTTAAATTGTTAAAATCAATGCCTTGCATTGTTTTCAAAAGTTTCCTTGGAACTATTACTTAAATGTTGCATGAAAATTAAGACCTGAAAATTACAAGTATATTTTACCAAGAACTTTTAACACATCACTTTATGGTTCTATTCAAGGTGCACAATGGCTAACAATTTTGTATACAATCTCAACCTTGCAACCTTTTCAAAGTAACAAACAAGGTTCTTGGACATTACTTGTGTTGTTTGTTATTATTTTTTCATCATGTGAATTTCATGCAAATTCCAATCATCAAAAACAATCTTGGGGCCAAACCATTACAAATTGCTTTTACATCAATCTATGGAATCCATTTGGCATTTATTCATGGAGGCACATGAGTGAAAACACATTAAGGTGGAACCACTTTAAACATGTTAAAAGTCCATAATAAAGGCAAATTAACAGTATGAAGGCAAGATTCAACATGGCACCTTGAATCACATGAACCAAATAACAAGGTGTAAATAGAAATCCATGATTATGACCTTTTCACCCTTATTTTAACTAATATTTTAAGATGAACGTCAACAAAAAATATCTTTCTAAAAACCAATATTTCAATATATGTTGGTCTTTTGAGTCTTCATAACATTTTCAAAAAAATTAATAAAATTTTCACCACACCATATTCCATGCCAAAATACTCACCAAGATAATTTTTTATTAAAGAAAATTGAATCTATATTCTTTTATTATGCATTGTTATAAGGTTTGTGGTAATCCTTCAAAAGTTCAATATGTTAAAACAACCCAAAAGTTATTCCTGAAATTCATACAATATGATTATACCATATAGTTAAATTTTAAAACATTAGTTCAATTTAATCCTTTCACATATTAATTACTTTTAGTTTGTTCCATGGCCAATTTAAATTCCAAAATCTTACAAAAATTGCATGTGTTGTCATAAATTTATGGAAAATTTAAGGTGTTTTCACCCTCATGTCACCTAATAAAATTGGCTCCATATTATATGTTATTTCCTAAAATTAAAATTTATAATTACGTAAATTTATTCTATTTTTTCCCTTTGTATATGATGCACCTTCTAATGCCAAATAGGTAAGTGTCAAATGTACATCACTTTTATTTTAAGTAGGGACCTTAATGAATTGGAGGAACCTCTTTGTTTGAAAGCAACATTCATGGATCTTTCTTCTTTTTCATTTCTATCCAAGTATCAAGGTGTGATAGGGTTTGATTCTCTCATTTTGGAGCTTCAAAAATGATGAAATGAAAACAAATGGATTCAAAAATCTAAGAATGTAAGTTCTTTAAGAATTTACAATTGAATATTTGATGTGAGGTGCAACTCTCTACAACCTCAATGCAACTTTCTTTATATACACACAAATACATAAAGATAACATAATGCTTATAGACACTAAATAATAATAATAATAACATTAATAGAACATTATAAAATCAAAAGATAAAATAAAAACTAGTAAATAAAAATATCAAAAAATGAAAAAATAAAAGGCAAGTTGTAGTTACCCATGCAAAAGCAAAAAGATAAAGGTAAAATATTTCAATGACCAATAGTTTAAACGTCCAACATTCAAGACCAACATTGTTGTCATTGAAAATTAAAAACAAGTAATACTATAATTGTTTTTTGAATCATAGCTTCTACCACATACCATTAATTTGAAAACTAAGGTTTTTGTCCTTGTTGTCTTGTCCTTTGCCATTCTTCAAATGTTGAAGTGAAAGGGAAAATTGTTTAATGTAAAAATGTTTCTGAAAACATGCCAACCACCATATAGGTAATTACACATTTAGTTTGTTTCATGAAGGAAAATGTGAAAAAGTTTTATCCATCCTTTGAAATATAAATTACATTTATCTCTACTAGTTTAAAATACTTTGACATAGAGCTCTACTACATTTTGGAAATTAAAATCAAAAGAATAAAACACATATGTATTAATGGGTTTTCTAAAAATGGTGATTAATGGCAATTTGGCACCATTGGCCTTCATTATGCATTGCAATACTCCAACATAGAGCTTTGTAAAACCTTTGAAACTTTTAATTGAAAAAATGTGTCACCCATCTATGTTAGTACAAGTTTGCCTTACATGGTGATTACATGGCAAAGGCAACATTGGCCTTCTTCATGCATTTGAAGGTGCTAGATTATATTTCATGGGATCATATACATTCAATCACTATTCATCACAATAGTGCCTTTTAATAAGTAGAAAATGTCTTTCAAAATTCTTCTCAACATTTGCTCATAGTTAATACTATGAATACACCATTAACATTTTTTCCATCTAGTAGACGACTATAAATCTATTTGTTAACTCACAAGATATTGATCTATGTATGCAGCCCTTGCACAATAACATGTAAATAATTAAGCAACTCATGTAACGAATTTGCTTCAAAACAAAAGAATGAAACATATGAAGTAGATTATTCAAATATATCTAAATACAATGTATATGTGTGGAGCACCTTCACTTTCTTAACAATCAGATTACAAACCTCCAAAATGACTTGTGCAAATCTCCTAATGACAAGTTGTAAATAGATGATATTGTAGTCGTGTTCACCACATTGAAATGCTAAGTATTCAACATATTAAAAATTGGATCCAAAAATTTGCAATCCATTGCAAAGAAATAGTGTCATGTTTACATGTCATTAAGTCCTTAAAATATTTGGAAACATTGGACACAAAAATGGCTTGATATAATTTTTTAAATTATAAAATTGGCACTAACACACAAGTTTGATATCACAACATACTAGTTGTAAGCATGTATGTACTACTGCAAGAACTTGATAGGAACTTGATTAGAGGATTGCATTAATTTTGGCAAGGGAAACAAGTTAAATGAGGGCAAGTAACAAAACAATTTCACACATTTGACAATTTGTGCCACTTGATGTACTACATTAGTCTCTATATAACATCTTGGCCAATAACAATCTTTACTTCAAGATGATGTTTTTGGCTAGGGAAAACATATTGATCCACCTACATTGTATGTTTCTCAGAATCTTTCCTCCTTTAATGTGTAACAACTAAGCTTGTTTCATAATTTTGATATGAAGATTTGAGAAGGCATACAAGTAGTCAAAAACTGAACTAAATTTTTTATTGTAGAAACCAAAAGAAAGTGTGTGAGAATCTAAACAACTAGGTTAATATGATGGTTCATGCAATGGATTCTCTCCATATGAAGTGAGTAATCATCTTTGATCTTCCTTATTATTCCATTCAAAAAAGTGTGCCAATGCAAAGTTTAGACACACATCAAATGCATTTTGAATCCAAATAGCAATTGATAGAAATTTTTTAAATGAGTAAATGTATTCTAAAGTAGCTCATTTTTTGGAAAGAACAAAAGTCCATATGAGTCCATTCTACATTGTTAAAGTTGTATTTTTTTGTGTTATCATTGGGTAAATGGTAATAAAGTTCATGTATCAAAAACAATAATGTCCATATTAATAGGAGACCAAGTATATATTCCAAATATATGCACCTTTGGGGAAAAAAATCAAAAATTGAAAGAAAATACCTATGTTAGGGACTTATGAACAATTATAATTGTTAAAAAGTCCCTAATTAACATTTGGCTAGGATTTTTGAAAAAAATATTTCACAAAAAATATATATTTTGATATTACATCACATATTGAATCACTAGAGATAATTTGGAATGGAATTCAGTATGAGTCGTTCAATTTTCCACCATTATAGTTAACCACTTATTCATATTTTTGAACTTGAAAAGTTCACTATTAAAAATGGGTGTACTTTTAATAAAAAATAATTACATAGATGTTTTCAAAATCAAGTTATTAATTTGTAATCAATTGCTTATTGCCAATTTAATAAATTTTATTACTTGTTATAGGTGTAAAAAAAAAGGCTATTGAATTTAACAATACATGCCATCCCACTATTCAATTGAAGGTTTGTAAGTAAATCAATAATAGGTAGTAGAGTTTAAGTGAAAAAATGTTTGTGTGATAATCACATCACCACCCTTTTTCTTCACAAGACTTTGAAATACCACCATTATTCATCATTGCATCCATTGTCAATTTGGTCAAGTTATTTGCCACACTCCACTAAAATTATTATAAGCATATGTCTACGCCATCAATGATTATTAGGAAAAGGGATTACAAGTAGAAATAATAATCTAGATTTGAAATAAGTTAGCCCATTTGATAGTTGGTTGGATATACCAGTGTTGGATGGTTATCATATTTTCGATAAAGTTGTCGGTTTTGGTTCTCTTAAGAATTAGAAGATAATCAATCTAGTTTTTGAATTAGTTTTTTTGTCAAAATCTAATACCTTGGTTGGTTTTCAAATTATCGTCAAAATAAGAAGTGTTGGTTTTCAAACCAATTTTGAAGTAGGCCGGTTCTCACCTAAATGAGGTTTGAACCCAAGATCTTTTCGAAATATACTTAAATATTAAGCATAAAGTTAGACATAAGTAAGAAACATGATTTTTTTTATTGAATGATCATTCATTTTAATGATTTTAAAGCTAAGACCACTAACATGTATAAACTTTAAATCTAAAGTTCAACTTTCCTTTGCACACATAAAGTGTTGTGACGTAGTGGTTAATGTTTTCTAAGATTTCTAAAATGTCTTGAATTCAAACCTTGTAATGATAAAAACAAGTGAATATAGTTGTTTGGGTTTTCTATAAACCTATACAATTATGTGAAGTGACCTTTAGGGTTCACTTGATAATCTTCACAAGTATCATGTTTGAGCTTATGTCGTATGTAGCCAGTTGTCAATTCTCACTCAAAAATGTGAACAATTTATTTTTAATGCAAGATTTTCTTTGAAATTCAACGGATTGTTGATAACTGCCCAACACTAGGATATACCTAACTGATTACACAATGTTAATCAAACAATGTCCTTACTAAAATCAACTTTACCAAAAAGGGTTGTCAAATAAATTAATTGATTAAAATCTTGTTGAGTCTTAGACCTATCAAAATATTGTCTTACCAACTATGGGCTTACTAAAATCCCTCATGTTATTGTTGACCCTACAAATGGTTATCAAATTGCCTTTACCAACGTGGAGTTGGTTGTAGCCACCAAACCCATTGTGGATGAATATGAAAATGAAGAATAACAAAAAAATAAATGTGTCTAAACTATGATTGTAGTGAGGTAGAATGCAATAGGATCTTCAAGCCTACCCATGGTATGTATTACTAATAGCAATGAATTCATGACACTTTATACATGTGATTTGTATGTGATTTCAATTGTAAGGAAATGGTGGGAGTGGATGCATGCATGCATGAATGAGATTGCAAGGCATGATAGTGCACAAATTGTAAATAATAGCAAAATAGACATTAATGGTAGTGAGATCAGCATCCAACTTGGTGTAGGTGGAAAAATGTTAATGTGGCTTTTGATTTAGAAGAATTACACAACGAAAAGTCAAAAAAAATATTTGTCATTGGTTATGCGGCCATCACAAATCATTTTGGGAATGGTAATCTTCATAAGAAGGATAATGCACAACAAATTTATGGAGGACCTACTATTGTTTGTTGCCAAAGCATACATGCCAATTTTTGTTGTAGAAAATCAGTGGTTGAAACACTTGGTCATGCGTCAAAATCTCCAAGTTGTGTTTCCAAACCGTAAGCTCACAGTCTTTGGCAAGAGGAAAAGCGTGCTAAAAACTCCACCTACTTGGTTAACAATCTAAAATCTTGCACATACTTCTGTAAGCATACAACATACCTTTGATATTCGGGTGCAAACACCCTGATTTACACTCCAATGCCCAATCTCACTGTCCCCATCACAGGAGCACAGGAGATCTTCATTGTTTGGGTGAAAATCCAGAGACATGACTGAAGTTTGATGGCTAGTGAAAGTCCGCAGAGAATAGCTTGGTTACATCCATGAATCAAAAATACTTTTGGCTTTTTAGACTGAATATGAGACTTTTCCAGAACAAAAATTTGTATTGATGTTGCTCAAATATGAATGCCCCCAATCATCCCTATTAATCATTACTATGGTCCCTAAAACCAACACAACATGACTAGAGTCCTATCGTGCTATCCCATGCTAATGTATTCAGAGCGTAGGCTTGTTTTGAGCACTCTAATTTTTTTAAAGTAACGTTGCCAAATCCATGTCCCGATCAGTCAAGGCCAAGAGCACATCCTCGGCACTAAGGACGGGGAGGCCGGTGCACACCCCAGAAAGAGGGCGGACCGCCCGCCCTGCCCCGAGATCCAACTACGAGATTTTTAACTGCAATAACATAAATATATGCTAAACCAATTGGAGCTGGAATTACCACGGCTATTGGCACCAGACTTGCCTTCCAATGGATCCTCGTTAAGGGTTTAGATTGTACTCATTTCGATTACCAAACTTGTAAAAGCCTGGTATCGTTATTTATTGTCACTAACTCCCCGTGTCGAGATTGGGTAATTTGTGCGCCTATTCCTTTCCTTAGATGTGGTAGCTATTTCTTAGGCCCCCTTTCCGGAATCAAACCTTAATTCTCCATCACTTGTCACCACCATAGTAAGCCTCTATCCTACTGTTGAAAGTTGATAGGGCAAAAATTTGAATGAAACATTATTGACAACAGGGCGGTGCGATTCGACAGAGTTGTCATGATTCACCACAATATCGAGCGATCCCGCATCGACCTTTTATCTAATAAATACGTCCCTTCCCCTTGTGGGATCGGGAGTCGATGCACGTATTAGCGAGTAGCAAGGTACCATCAAAGAAACTATAATTGATTTAATGAGCCATTCGCAATTTCACGGTACAAAAGAGTTTATACTTACACATGCATGGCTTACTCTTTGAGACAAGCATATGACTACTGGCAGGATTAACCGAGTAATTTAAAAGTCTGCTGTCAGGCACGCCCCACCCCCACTTTGCATTTTGCCCCCACCAACCCTTGAGCGGAAATGAATCCATTCGAAGACCTTACGGAGAACCGGGATGAAAAGGCGTAGAGTGCTGGTTGACCTCGTTCGCTTCACAAATGGGTTCCCAGAACACAGGGTACCTCGGGAGACTGGCATCGACAAGTGATGACTTATAACGCCCCCTGTCCGGCCAGCGCTGACGCACTCCCAAGTCCTTTATTGAACGCACTTGAGGGTCCAACTATGTGGAGTTGCAGAAAGTTGGGACTTGAGGGGTGCTCTCGACTTCCAACACTAAAAGGGGGTAGAGGGGTGTGCTAGAAGTCCCGGGATTAGACTAGGAAGAGGGACTAGATTATCAAGCTTGAATCTGCATCCAAAACCAACCACAAGAGGATTAGTTAACATTCGGAAACACCCTTGGGTGTTGGGACAAGCCACGGGCATTTTGACACACAAGACTCACCACGGCCCGGACTCGAGGGAAGCCACCACCTTCCCCCATATAGTATACTCTACAATTCTCCGCCGAGGCTACATCCAAATGGCTCTTTTTCCCGAGACTCCCAAGTTGGAGTCCCGAAACTGTCCCGGGTTGGAGTCTCGGGACTTTGGAAGCTCATATCTCCTCACCCCAAACTCAGATCGGGACAAGGTCTAAACCAAAGTTGTAGCTCTCATCGAGAGCTTTCCAACACCATGTCACACTCCTTGAGGCGACGTCGAGAAGAGGTCGATTCCCGACTTTTAGTGGTCGGGAGTCAAATTGGGAGTTTGACTCCCAGCCCTTCTTTTGCCCATAACTTGGGCTACAAATCCAAATGGCCCATGCGAGGCCATTTTGGGCATCTACACTTCAAAAGCTTTCCATTGATATAAAAAACGCACCAAGGCGAAGAAATTTGACCCCTCAAATTATCTTCTAAGTTTTCGGGAGTCCCGGAGGACTCTAAGTCTCCACTTTTGGGAGTGTGAATTGCATTTTCACACTTAGCCCCAAAGTGGGGTTGCGACAAGCGCCCTTTCTTAGCACAAGAGGACGGGAATCCCTTGTCCGCCCAACACATTTGCATGAGGCGATCTATAATCTGGCTCCCCTGCATCCCTTGCGCCATTTGGACATCAGACTTAGTGTTTGCGCGTAATGTGCCACACCTTCGACCAATCTCCCTTATGAGCCTTTTGACCCAAATTATCGCAACCCTAGCTTTGGGCTCGCAACCAATGCAAAAATGGTTATAAGGTTGCGGGCCAAGAGGAAGCCCGGGAGTCACATCACATATTCCTGGGAGTGTAAGAAAGTGTGAGGGAGTGTGAGAGAGTGAACACTCACACTCCCAAGGTAACTCCCACTTTGGGATATGGACTCCCGATGGACTCCCGAAACTTCAGAGAGCGATTGCAGGGGTCAAACCTCAATGTCTTGTGACGTTCTTTATATCATTGAAAAGCTCTTGGAGCGTAGATGTCTAAAATGAGCTCGCGTTGTTCATTTGGACATCTAAAACACAAGTTATGGCCAAAAGAAGGGCTAGGAGTCGAACTGCCAATTTGACTCCTGACCACAAAAAGTCGGGAATCGACCCGATTTACTTAGCTGCAGGGGGCGTGCCACATATCGTTAGAAAGCTCTCGACGAGAGCTACAACTTTGCTTTAGACTACATTGCGATCCGAGGTCTGCTCGCAAAGTTATGGGGCTCCAAAGTCGTGGGAGTCCCATTTGGCGCGATTTCGGGACTCCCACTCGGGAGTCCCGGGAAAAACAACCATTTGGATGTAGCCTCCGTGGAGAGCTGCAGAGTATACTATAAGGAGGAAGGTGGTGGCTTCCCCCAAGTCCGGGCCGTGGTGAGTCTTGTGTGTCCGTGTTGCTCGTGGCTCGTCTTAGCACCAAGGGTGCTCCAACTATGCATTAACCACCTTGTGTGGGTTGTGTGCAGGCCCGTGTGAGTGAGTGAAGCTTGTCAACTCTTCCTAGTCCCATCCTGGAGCTCCAAAACGCCCCTCTACCCCTCAAAGTGTTGTGAGTTAGGGAGTGTGCTCCGATTCCTCCTTCTTCCGTCGTTTTCCCACTTGGGTTCACATTTGAGCCCTTTGAGGAGTTGGGAGTGCGTCATAAATGTTCGCTTGTGCAGCCCCTCCATGATGCCAAGCTTGGGAGCGTCAGCATCCGACGGCAAACTCGGAAGGACATCGCGCACGCACGAAGGCATATCCTGTGGGACGCCGACAATGGCCAACAATCCATGGGCGCAAGCCACCTTCAAATTTCTCATTTCACTCATTGTGCGAACGCATATAAGCATAAGACCACACATCCAGCGATAAGCAAGGCGACCTCGCTTGCCATGTTTACGCATTGAAAAAAGGATGCACCCAACCAAGTCAGGAATCGACCTGATTCCAGTGTGTGCAAGGGGAGTGTGACACACTGTTGGAAAGCTCTCGAGGAAAGCTACAACTTTGGTTTAGACCTCGTCTCGATCTAAGTTTAGGGCGAGAAGTTATGAGCGTCCAAAGTCCCGGGAGTCCAAACCGGGGTAGTTTCGGGACTCCATTTTGGGAGTCTCGGGAAAAAAAGCCATTTGGATGCAAGTGCGGCGGAGAGCTGCAGAGAATACTATATGGGGGAAGGTGGTGGCTTCCCTCGAGTCCTGGCCGTGGTGAGTCAAGTGAATCCAAGGTAGCCCGTGGTTTGTCCTAACACCAAAAGGGTGCAGAATGAATTCTAACCAACTTGTTGGTTGGATTTGGATGTAGGACCGCATAATTGAGTAAGCTTGTCCCTCTTCCTAGTCTATCCCGGAGCTTTTAGCACACCCCTCTCACCCCCTTTAGTGCTGGAAGCTAGGAGCGTGCCCCGAGTCCCAAAAATTCCGCAACTTGAGTGACTTAGCCCCAACTTGGGCCTAACTTGGGACTCGGGAGCGCGTCAATGGTATTGTATTGTACCACATTGTGTATGGTATTGTTTTAGGTTGCCTTGCTATTAATGGTGTAATAGGTTGTGGCCAACTTACATGTTGACTAACCGATATTGGATTGGTAACCAAATTCGATTGTATCTAAGTTTGTTGTACATGTACACCAACATGGGTCATTGGTGTGTTCGATACTACAAGCTATAGAGAAGTTGAAGTTCTTTTCTCATTAATCTTTTCAATTTATCATCCACAAGAGGACAATTCTTAAACCCATGTCCAACATGTTGATAATATCGCTACTACAAAATGTAGTTCACTAGTCCCCATTCATTAAACCAGTGAAGTCACTGCTTCTTCATTCGTCCCCATTCATTACAACTAGTGAATTCATTCAAAATCTAGTGAAATCACTTAGCGTATAGGGACACCTTTTGTTGTAGTGTATGCACAAGTTACTATAGGTTCAACAATAGGTTGGGTGGTTGTAATCGATATACTTTGTTGAACTAGTCGTCGTTCAACAATAGGTTGGGTGGTTGTAATCGATATACTTTGTTGAACCAGTGGTCGTTCAACAATAGGTTAGGTGGTTGTAATCGATATACTTTGTTGAACTAATGGTCGTTCAACAATAGGTTGGGTGGTTGTAATCGATATACTTTGTTGAACCAGTGGTTGTTCAACAATTTTCATGATAGGTACATTTGGCCAAATAGTTTGATGAAGTGATTGTGTTTGTTGAATAACAACAAGGGTGTGCCACTACTACTTCCACCAATTCTACATGATGTTAAGAACTCGATTGGTGTGAAGGTCTTTGCTCCAAGTTGTTTCCAACCAGGTTAAAAATTGATTATGCTCCAATTTTGAATCAGTTGTGGTTGGATTCAAAATAAGAATTAGTTGAAATGTATAGTACCCAACAACCGATGTTAATAAAAAAGGTGTAGTTGCTTTGGGAATATAGTAATTGGGTGTTACAGATTGTCATCTATGTCTTGTAAAGGTTACTTCATCAACATGTTGAACAAGTTTAATATTTTGTTCACTTGGTTATGCATTTGACCTTCGTTGTTGGGACGATTATTGAGGTGTCAAAAATCAACCAATTGAAAGTACTTGTTGTTCCCTTCTTTTTCTTGTTCTACAAGTATCTAACAAGAAGGTACTTGTGCTGTAATAGGTTGTTGAGGCTCATTACTAGGAGCTTCAACTAGTTGTATTCCCTCATCTTGAGAACGTGTTTATTCTTGTGGTTGAACTACCTCACGAACAAATTGTTGTAGTGCTTATAGTTCCAATTGCCTTCTAAAGCCTCTTGTGACTACTCTTGACATCTTTTATAAATCACTTATTTTCGTTTCCTTTTGGTTAATGAATTGCTAATGAAAATATCAAAATTCAACATGTATATCCAAAGAAATTTGTGACTATTGCTTATAAACAAAAACAAAAGTATAAACACAAAGAAAATCTTAGAAAACTACTAAAACTTACTACATATCTAAACCTATAATTTAAAACAAAATAATTACTAAAATTAGAAAGCATAAGCATTTTTTTGCTTATAATTTCATTCCACTGCATGGTTGCCAAATGTTAGGGATGTTTTCTGCCCTATGTAGTTTATCTTTTTTCTTTCAAGTTTATAACTTTAATTTACTAATTTTCATCAATAGGTTACTCCAATTTTGAACATTTGCAAACATAAAAAATATTTTAGTTTCTTGCTTATGCATCAAGAAGAACAATTTCAAACTAACATTCTCAAAACATAAAGGAATTGAGATCCTCTCAATGTTCAAATCCTCCTAGTTATACCAACTCATAATGTTGTTGTAACTGAAACAAACACTAGCCAATATAACTCAAAAATTAAAACAAGTTATTAGTCACAAGTTCAAATTCTCATGTTATGTTAGCCAACCAGTTATTGAAACTATTTAGTTACTAGTTCTTATAACAGACCAGTTAGCCTTTGAACCCATTAATAAAAAAATTAAAGTATCCTTAATCAAAATGCTTCACTGGTTATTGATTAAGTAAATAAGTTATTATATACATTGTAAACCTATTTACCATAAACTAACATAGATTTAAATTAGGGTAAAGTAGGCTAAACTTATTAAATTGTTTATGTTAAACTTGGATAAATTCAGTTAAACTAGGGCATTAAAAATAAACTTGAGAAAATTTAAATAAATTAAACTAAACTAGGGTATTGAAGCAATATTTGACAAAATAGAATATCTTTAATTGAGTGCAACCAACTTAGTGATTATTGCGATTAATGTGACATATAAGCCTATTTTTGAATGAAAATAAACATAAAAATCATCCAACCCATAGGATGAAATTATCAATAATTGCAACAAAGTCACAATAACGACCAAAATAGTTGAAATTTGATATTATAATTGCAAAAACCTTCAAAATTAATTTTAAATGACTATAAGTCACATGTAGTGACAAATGTAGTGGTTATTTTTTAGTCGATTTCTACTAATGAAGTCTATTCAAATTTAGCTTAAGTAGCCATGTTTAGCCAAATTTAACATCAATACCATATTTTAGCCTAATTTACCCAAATTTTGACAAGTTTAGCCAAATTTAACGTCAATACCATATTTTAGCCTAATTTACCCAAATTTTGACAAGTTTAGCCAAGTTTAATTTTTAAATAATCATTTTTAGCCAAATATAACTTTAATACCCTAATTTAACTTAATTTTTCCAAGTTTTGCCAAGTCTAATCAATTTAAAACTAAGTAGCCATGTTTAACCAAGTTTTGCCTCAATACTTTAATTTAACCTAACTTATCCAAGTTTCACCATGTTTAGCCGAATTTAATTTCAATACCCTAATTTAACCTATTTTATTTAAGTTTTACCAAGTCTAACCAAGTTTAATCTAAGTAGCCATGTTTAACCATAATACCTTAATTTAGCCTAATTCAGTCAAGTTTTATCAAGTTTAGTTAAGTTTAACCTAAGTAGCCATGTTTAATCAAAATTTGCCAAAATTTGCTTAAATTTATTAGTTTAATCTAATTTATTAAAAAAATTCCAAGTTTTATTTCAATACTTTAATTTAGCTTAATTTATTTAAATTTTGCCTCAATACCCTATTTTAGCTTAATTTATTTATGTTTTGCCAAATTTTACCAAATCCAACCAAGGTAAACATAAATAGCCATGTTTAACCAAGTTTTGCCAAATATAGCCAAGTTTAACCTAAATAAGCATGTTTAGCTAAATTTTTCCAAATATAGCCAAATTTAACATAAATAGAATGCACATTACTCTATTGTCACCAAAAATGGGATGGCTTGGTGGCAAAAGAGTTGATTTTCATCTTGGGTTTAAAGGATTATTTGATAACCTAGGATAAGGTAATTAAATTTGCACATGGCTTTTCCATGTGACCTGTGCACAGACATGCAAATTGCGAGGAGATTTTTAAATGAACTTTAGCACTTTGAACTCCAATTTAAAACTTTTGGTTCTTATGGATATTGCCTTCTTACTCCTTTCTAATGGTTTCTATGTCTTGTGTTGGAATATGATAAAATGAAACCAAGTTTAGTTTTTTTTCATTCAAAATATAGGGAAGATTTCGTTGAACCAATTTCAAAATGTCATCACCCTGGATTTGTATAAAAAATGTGAGAATAAATTTCACGACACATGGTATCCGTCATAACGGTGGCATTTTTTGAATACATGTACAAGGTAAAGACCATTCTCCATTTTTCATTAACAAAGTTGTATTGTTTTTCCATTCGACAATGAACATAATTTGGGTATGTATTTTTCCTTGTGCATGTAACAAAAGCTATCAGTAACTGTTAATATTGTAATCACCATAAGGAATTTGCATATTGATGACTGGTTTTTTCAAGTATTTTTTAGTCGTAAGTGCCACATGTGACTATAATTTGTTCTAGTTGCCTTTGACAGGTCTCATAGAATTTCAATCGTAAAAAAAAATTGTGGCACCAAGTCACAATGGTAGTCACATAAACATGTGACTTACATGAAAGTTTCATCCATCCAAACTAGCTTATGGTGATTTAGGGGTATAGTTTTATGTATGTATTAAAATTGTATTTAGGATATATTACCCATATGATAAATTTTTTAATATATTAATTATGCATATGTATGTACAATGTTCATATATTGAACTTGGAAATTAATATTTGAACTATGAAAATTATATGGAAATTGAAAGAATGTTATTTGAATATGAAAATTAATATTTCAATTTAAAATTTTTAATTTCAATTCTAAAACTTGTTATGTGAATTCAAACATTGTTATTTGAAACAGAAAATTCAGATTTGAATTATGAAACTTGTTATGTGAATTCCAAAATTCTTGTTTGAATTTGAAAGTTAATATTTCGATTCTGATTTTTTTCACTTGAATCCTAAAACTGTTATTTAAATTATTAAAAATTTTATTTGGATTTCAAATTTGATATTTTGAATTTTTAAGAAAATTATTTGAATATGAAATTTGATATTTCAAATTTAAAAATTGATATTTCAGTTTTGAAAATTGTTATTTGAATTTTAAAAGTGTTATTCTAATTTTTAACAAATTTTAATTTCAATTTGAAATTCGTAATTTGAATTCTAAAACTTGTAATTTCAATTTGAAAATCCAATTTTCAATTCTGAAAATTGACATTTCACTTCTGATAATTATTATTTTACACTGAAATTGCTATTTCGACTTCTTTTTTCTTTTTTTTTGAATTTGAATTTGTTTATTGCAATTGCAAATCGATATTTCAATTTTCAAAATTGTTATTTTAATTCTAAAAAAGTTATTTCAATTTGAAATCTCTAATTAAAGTTCTAAAAATTATAATTTGAATTTCAAGATTGATATTTCAATGCTGATAGTTATTATTCAAATTTGAATTTTTTTCAATTATAATGATATTATTTGAGATTGGAAATTTTTATTTGAACCTATGAATTGATATTCAAGTCCGAAAAGTTATTTGAATCTAAAATTGAATATTTTAATATTTTTAATTATTAATTAAGTAAAAATGGATATGTACATGTTATGTGAAAATTTTCTTTCAATCTAAAAGTGGACAGTTCAATTCTGAAATTTTTGATTTGAAATATAAATATTTCTAGTTGAAATTTCATGTTTGAATTCCAAATTTTTTAAATTTGAATTTGAAATTTGAAAAACATTACTTGAGTTTGAAATTTGAAAACTGATATTTGAAGTTGGAAAAATTACAATGAAAGCTATAACAAATGAGATAGTAAGAAACTAATTAATGACAAAATAACTAGTGACTAGCTTCAATAATAATTTAATAATAATAATAATAATTATTATTATTAGTATTAATGTTATTATATATGGATTATATAATTAATAATAGCTACAATAATATTATAATATAATATAATTATTTATTAACTTTTATGACTTATAATAATGGATATAGTTAGTGTGTAAAGTAAGTTACAATAGCACATTGGGTATTTGATAGTAGTTGCAAATAAGTTGTAACTAGGTTGGTGACACTTGCAATTAAAATGTTTAACCCATGTGCTTTGTGTTTCATTGTTTTTATATGTAATATAAGTAGGTGCACTAGAAGGCTTGAAAGTGGAAGTGTCATTGAAAGGATGAACCTATAAAAGAAGCATGGCCTTAAAGGCTAAAACCCAAGATAAAATAAGATTATCAAGTGAATTTGTTTAATTAGCCTACGCCTACCTATTGATTTTAAATTAAATAATCTGAATTTAATTAATTAATGAAAATAATATATATTATAAAGTGTTTCAACATGTCATGTCTCATTGAAAAATTGGATTTCAAAAAATAAATTAATCTAATTAATATGCCACATGGCAATATGTTATTTTTCCATGTGTCATATATTAAGACCATTTAGAATGAATGATGTGGATATTTTCAAGATTAAATATTTTTTAATATTATAAATATTGCCACTTGGCAACACATCATTTGTTGTTTGGGTGATCAAATTAGTTGCATGGTAAGTCACAAATGACAATACATATATAATAAGTCAAAGGATGAAATCGTATTTCTTTGATTTTTTTTTACATCCACAATCCATGTTGTTTGTAACTATTATCTTATGCATCTTGTCCAAGGCGATTAAAGGATTTTAGTTGTAAATATTGATTACATCTAAAAATTAGTCACAAATACCATGCGAAAAAAGGTTTTTTTTCTATTAGTGCTTGGCAAAACATGGTTGAACTAGACCACTTAGGCCAAACTTGGGTTAATTTTGATTAATTTGGTTAAACCAAGTTAAATTGTTACATATATTTTGTTAGGTTAAAATTAGGATAATTAAACTAAAATAAATTAGTTTAAATTATGTCAAATTGGACTACATTAGGCTAAATTAAATTAAACTATGTTATTTAGGCTAAATTAAGTTAAAGTGTTAAAATAGGTTGATATAAGTTATGGTAAACTAAATTAAACTACTTAAACATTTATTTGTCCATTTCAAACTAAATTGAATTTGGTTATATTGTTTCAAATTCAAATATTGCTTCAATATGAACTAGTTGTGTAGTCATATTTTGAATCATGATTAATTAAAATCCTAATCATAGTCGTATGTATAATCATGTAATCATAATTTTGACCATAGTCATTAAGATGGTAGCGATTAAAGGCCACATATGATTACCTGACTATGTTTGGATATTAGTCGCAAGATGTTGTAGTTATAAAAATCACATTTTGGCATTATGAGAATTGACATTTTATTCTATAATTAACTAAATACATGTTTAGAGATATAACATCTATACACATATCAAGTGATTCAAATGACCTTTAGAATTCTAAGAAAATTCACAACCCAAGGGGGAGTTTAAACACTATTTATGACCTTGGAAATAATAGGATCCATGGTGCCGCAATGAACAAATGTCATCCCTAATAATACTCCAATTGTTATTGCCTCATGTTTTTGAACCACCAGATTATAGATGTTAAACCAAGGGTGATCCTTTCAATTTATTAAAGAATTCACAAGCAAACATCATTTCTTAAAACATAAATGAAACCATGCACTATCATGACATGTTGAAATCAGGTTTAAAGACTGGCTTGCAAACAAATCTTTATGCAAGGACTACACATTGTGAAGTTTAAATCATGTAAATGCTCAAATAATAAAGAAACTACCCCAAAAATTTATGGGGTCCCATTTCAGGAAGGAAAAATTGAGATCATATTTTTTTTCCCATGCATGCATCCACTATCTCTTTGTAACTATCAACCATACACCTATAGATGTTAAGGATACACCATCAAATGGGAACCTATGTAATGTATTGATAGACATTAGTGGCTATAAGGACATTGAAATGCTTATGTAAGCCAAAGGCCAAGAGCAAACCAACATGCGAGAAATTATGATCATCATGTTTATTATAACATTATCCATGTTTTTGTGATTTTTGCCTACATATCAATAAATGAATTTTTAAGCATCATGTTTATAATGATAATTTTATAGCATATTCCGTTATCATAATGATACGAGGAAGGCACAAAGTTTTGCATGTGACCTTTTACATAAACATTTTGAAAAATCAGTTTGATGACATAAAAATTGGGATTGGACATTTTTTAAGTAATCCTTACATCATGATTTTCACTCTTACTTGGCTAGGAGCCAATCATAGGTCATCAACAACATTATTGTGAAATTTAATCAAATAAATAACATTAATTAGGTTGCCTATTGTTACATCCACATGCATTTATCAATATTAAGAAAGAACTTGATTTATGATCACCTTTGGGTGCAATAATAGTCAAATGAACCAAAACCATGTTGGATAATTGAAAAACTATTAATTTTTTCAAACATATTTATGTAATGTCATTTTAATGTCATGTTGATCAAAGAAATTTGTGTTAAATGATTTATATGAGTGTTGAAGGTTTTTTTAAAAATCATTTAATTTAGTAAATTGAGTTTTGGTTTTAATAAAAAACTTTTGAATTTTAACAACCCAAAATCAATTTTATAAACACGAACTAAAAACTCTTTTATTAAAGAAAATTTGATAGGATTTTTTTTGAAATGATGATAAGAAAAAATACACCAAGAAAAAAAATGGAAAAAAAATAGGTATTATTGTTGGGTTTTTTTAGTGTGGCATCATGAACATTTGTAATAAAAACTTGTTTATGATATTTAAAACAAACTAGGGAAAAAACATACATTTTAATTTACATAAATATATAATATGAAAATATTATAATTTAGAGGTTTACATGCATCTTAAATTTTGCATGTAGGAACATTTTGACATAATCACTAACCTATTCAAATATAAATGTGAGAATTGCCAAGCTTTTATATATCCATTTCAAAAAATTATGGTGAATGTAAAATGCAATTCATGAATAATGGATTTAATACATTCAAAATGAATGATTTAATTCATGTGCAAATGCTAATAATTTGAAAAAATGTGAAAAATTAAATTTGTTCAAATATAAATGTGAAATATTAAGTTGTTATGTGTGTTCCAATATATACTAGTAAGTACAATATGCAACATTTGAATAATGGTTTCAATAAGTTCAAGATGGATGATTCAACTCATTATAACATGTTGATAGTTCAAAAAATGTGAAAAAAACTTGTAAAACCAATAAAAAAAAATTGCAAAATATTGAATTTCATGTGTTTTATTATATATTATAATAAGTGCAATACATAATTTGAGAATAATTTAACATATTATTCACAAATTGCTCATTCAATTTTCAATACTTACATGATTTCACAATTACATGTGTGTAGGTATGTGCATCAATGTTTAGAAGTGGAAGAAATATTAACAAATTGTGTAAAAAAAATCATTTTGTTTGTTTCATGGTTTTTCAAAATTAACAAAAGACTTTTAAAAAATGATTTAACATTGATGACAAAGAAAGACATGTCATGGACCACTTGCTATTGATTACATTTGCTATAATAAAAAAACTAAAAAATAAAAATTACTCAAAATAAAAATGTTATAAAATAAAAAATAACAATGTAAATTAAGATATGGGAATAAATGGTGATATAACATGTTTTTTATCAAAGTTTGAGGTGAAGTTAAAAATAAATAATTAGGTTTTTTAATGTTTCGAATTAATAAAATTTTGCATGATTCAATCAAAAAATTGAACGAAACATCAGTTTGGTATAATATTTTTTCAAAAAACCTTTGTACTTAATCATTTGAGGAGTTTTAAAAATATGATGATGTTAATCATGTGTATTTCAATGTTAATCATGTGAATTTAATCAAAGATATTTCATTATGAAAAATTGAAGTTTGAAATTAACAATAATTTTCAAAATATAATTTTTTTGTTTCCACTATGAAATTTGATTCAAAACCTAAATGTTTAATTACTAATTATATTGTTAGAATAATCAATGTAACAAAAATCAAAATCAAACATCTTTAGAATGTTTGAATTTATATTGATGTTAAAATTGTGCACTTTATAAAAACACACTAAGGTGAAATACTTTTCAAAATATGTGAATTCTATATTAGTGTTAAAATAAAAGTCTATATACATTGTAACATAATATTTTATATTGCACAAGTCATATGACAAGGTTAATTTCTTAAAAAAAACTTCTAGACTTTACCAATTATAAAATATTATATCAAAATTTACATTCAAAAAATAAATTAAAATACTAATTCAAATGAATAAAAAATTATAAAAATTTAGATATTTCATTGTATATCTCAATTTATGATTTTCAAAATCTTTTAAAATTTTTTTCCTTCATATCATGCATCACATTATTATATTAAAAAAATCACTTAACTAAATTTTTTAACAAATATAATGAATCTATAATCACATGGTATAAGCTATGATGCAAGATTTTTAACATTTTAAAAGTTCAATAAGTTATGGTAATTCAAAATCTATTCATGAAATTCATGCAATGTAATCATATCACATATAACATTATTTTAAAATTTAAAATTTAAAAAAAATATTCATTTATATTTTCTTTTATACTCATATTTTATAACAAATTATGACAAAATTATGTACTCCATCTTAATATGTTTGCACCCATATTATAATAATCTCATAATTATTTGATAATAAACATAATATAAATGAAAATCAAGCACTTAAAATTAATGAATATTTATTTATTCTTAAAATTATGCACCCTTATCATAATAATCTCATAACTACTTCATAATAAGCACAATAAGAATAACAATCCAACAACTAAAGTGTTTGAACTTTTATTTTTATTAAAATTATGCACAAATATTGTAATAAACTAATAATTGTTATTAGGACAAAGTCATTTTGAAAATTTTAAAAGCTGAAATTCCAAAAAATTAAAAATAATCTTTATTAAGCAACCCTTTAATTCTCTTCAGAAGAATCTTTAAAAGGTAACCTTTTATCTTCAGAAGGACAATTAGGTTGACCATCTGAAAGACAAAAAAGTTCTTACACCTACAATGAGCAAAAAAGTGTAGAAAGCAATGGTGTGCAAGAAGAAAAACCCCAAGAGGAAAGAGGAATGCAAAAGAGAACAAAAAAACAGAAGAAGACCAGACATGGAACAAGGAAGAGAAGCAAGAAACAATGCTGAAAGCTCAATGAGCATGTTCTTGTGAGAACAAGAAAGTGGGCTTTGAAAAGCTTCCCACTTGAAACTGAGAAGCCCTTTGAGAGAATCATTTTGAAGATTCCAGAGGATTCCACACCAAACACAATGCTTTCCTTGTTCAGCAAACTTCTGGTTCATCTTAATAGAAACTTTGAAGAGTATGCTTTTACGCTTCAGAACTCTAAGAACATGAGAAATAAGGTGGAAAATATACAGCACCTGCATTATGAGCAAAATGTGTTGGGCCATCAATTTCAAGGGTTATTTTAGACTCCACCAATGCAAGATCTACTGAGTATTCAGCACCTGTGTACTCACATACCCATTCCCATCCTCTTCCAACAAGCAACCAGTCAACTTCTTCATGATGAACCGCACTTGAAGCTCACTCTCTTTCTCCCATGCCTCAGACAGAACTTGCTCCCACTCTGTCCCAATGAACAAGTCTAGATTTGGATACTCGTGCAAACTCAAATTTGTTTGATACAATTGTGACAAATGTTGAGCACCCTTCACTTGCCAATCATCCACATCCATCACCCATCAGTGTGATTGGCTAGGGTAGTCCAGAAATGAGTGAACCAGGGACGCTCTAGTCGGGCCAACACAGTACATGACCAAGCAATGCTGGCAAGATGTTGTCAACTTAGGTTCTTAAATAGACTTGTACTCATAAATGATTCCTTCTGTACAAGGGAATTGAGACTGTCAAAGAAATCATCTAGAGGATGATGATTCATATTTGCAAATGCCCAAAAAAACTGGACAAGCTCTTGGGGCTGAAAACCTGTGGGCACCAGACTTGCCTGTTGAGACATAGAGAAAAAAAGAGGAGAGGACAAATGCTGCATAGACTTATAAACAAAGGCATCAGCTGTGTTTGCAAGAAATTGTGGTTTAAACTCTTCTACACTATCTGAAGCTGTCTTAGCCATGAGGTCCATCTTCCCAAAATAAATTGAACTACCACTGATTGTTGATAAAGCCCAAGCTATGTTTGAGATTCCATGGACTGAGGATTCAGGCAGAACTTTGATGGCAACATCTTGGAGCTCTATCATCTCCTTCCTTCTTGCAAAGGTGAGCCGATCAAACTTGGACATATATGCCTGACCCATATGTCTTGCAATTTGGTGGAGTTCTGTGGCTGAATTCAGAGGACTCAAAAGCAATCTTGCTGACTGCCGGATCTGGCAAGCACCTCTGCCACCTCTGCTAGAATAGAGTCAGCATCCACAGCATTCACAAGTTGGAGATTCAAACCCTGCCCTCCTCTATATTCATTTCCTCATACCCAACAACTGGAATCTTTTCCTGAGGACTCAGTATCACCAAATGCTTGCACAGTACTTCTTGCATTCTTTTCACCTGCATCCCCATCCCTGTGAGGTTAAAAGCTGGTTTTGAAGATTCCAAGTTTATTATCAGCCAGAACCCATTACTGGATGCAGTGATCCTTCACCAATTCTATCTGGGAATTTATGTGGGATGAGCATCCCATCCTGGATGTATGTATAGGAACCACCTGCCATTCACCACCACTGTCAGACTGTGTTCAGAGGACTTGGGGATCAGATTCTACACAAGCTCCGATATTCTAGTACCTTCTTCACTCCACATTGGGACTTGCCACAGAAGAAAACACAATTGCTTAAACCCTAAACCCTAAACTATGAATAGATAGTGAAATTGGTGAGTACCTGTAGTTGGGATGGCATGGCAGACACCACCTTCTCTTCGATGTGGAGCTCCTAGATGCAAAAATATATTTCCTAACAACAAGACATTGTCAACACTTTCAACTGTGTCAATCCTGTTTCTTTGTAGGTTGTTGTTGTTGTTGGCTTGTGTAGTTTGCAAGATACATCTCTGTCGTCTTTCACAACCCTCCTTACATTTCTTCTTGCAGAACTTGATCCTTGCATTCTTACACATTGTAAAAACAACGATGATGAGAATTTCAAAGTGTCACCCCAGAGACTGTTCCTATCTTTTGGGCTACTTTGCAGCAAAAAAAGAAATTAGGGTGTCTACTGTCGTAGAAAGGATAAACGAAGAAATGGGTAATGGGTATTTTACAATAGCTGCAGCAGGAGAAGTCTCCTACCGTTTCTCATTCTATGTCACACTTGGTGGCCAGCTCCTCTCTTTCATTTCTGCTCCCACTATTTTGTTATACCTGAAACTCTGTTTTCTTGGAGATGAAAACACAATAAAGCCCGAATACGGTCCATCTCCACTCATACAAATAAGGGGAAGAGATGGACAAAAACACACACACACAAACTCTTGTCACAAACACGCGCGCGCAACGACTCCGTTGCGAAAAAGCTTCGCTTACAGAGCAAGGTCTGTCGAGGTTCTTAACGGTCAGAAGGAAAAAAAATTCTCAACTTTACGTTTCACACCAGACCGAACATGATTGTTTTTTTCTACAGCCCAAGTAAAAGAGGGAGAAAAGATGGTGGCGATGATGAGCCAGTAAATAATATTTTACCCTGCGATAAATTAAAAACTACCCAACAGGGTAAAAAAGACGTATACTTTGAGTTACCCGGAGGGTAAGATATATACCCTTTTACGTTTTTAATCTACCTTTGGTGTGACAGTTACCCTGTTAGGCTTAAGATTTACCCGTTGTGAACTGTTAGGTAGGTACCTTTTTTGGGACGGGGCAGGGGGGAGGAGTGAAAATGATTTTCTTGGAGTTGAGAAAGTGTTTTGTTTCTGCCAGAATTTAATTTTTTAGTCTGCCCGTTCTTCGTCTCTCCCATTATCCATCCCTTCTTGTTTTCTATTGACTCTTCGGAGTTTCGGAGTTTGGAGGGCGTGCTGTTGCTTCCCTCCCCTTCGCCTTCTCTTCTTCTCTCTGATTTTTTGGAGAAGATTTTCTCTGCCAATCTGGGGGGTATCTAGTTTGTGTGCATGGTTTCCCAATGTGAAGCTCTTCTCTTGTGAAGGAGGAGGCTGCGGTGTGGAGATGGAGTGCATTCAGGCCTCCTGTATGCATCTGTTTCCATCCCCAGGGAAACGCAGCTGCAGGGACAACAACAATAGCAGGAACAGCAACGCCGCGAGGGAGCTGGTGGTTGCTAGGTCCTTAGAAGGAGAGACGGCAGGAGACTTCCCCCCCAGCTGCAGCTATGGTAACATACCTACACACACATTCCCTTGTTTCTTCTTCTTCTTCTTCTTCTTCTCAGAAACCCTAAGAAACCCTAATTTCTTTCTGCTGCAAAGTAGCCAAAGACAGCACTCTCTGGGCTGACATGATACTAACCTATGAGCGGAGCATTTTATGAAGGAGGGAAATCCCAGCATTGTTCAGGTGCTTTGATCTGGCATACAATTTTTTTTGCAGACTTTCCACAGTAGGTGAATTTTGTTGTGCGTTTTGCTCCTGGCTTAATGGATTGGTATCATTCTTTTGTAACAGATAGAAATGAACCTCCTTCTGCTCAGTGCGAAACATTTCTGCTCATCCAAAACAAGAGTTGGTTTTCTTTTGAACATTGTGCAGGATTGCAAGGATCAAATTCTGCAAGAAGGAAGTTTAGGGAGGAGGGTTTCGAAGGATGGCAGAAATTTATCTTGCAATCTACACAAGCCAACAAAAAATTAGGAAGCAATAGAATTGACACAGTTGAAACTGTAGACAACGTCCTGTGGTTAGGAAATATATTCTTGCATCCAGGAGCTTCACATAGAAGAAGAAGATGTGGTGTTCACCATGCCATCTCAACTACAGGTACTCACCTGGTTTCACTATCTATTCATAGTTTTGGCTGTGAAACGTTTGTGATTTTTTGTGCCAAGTACCAATGTGGAGTGAATAAGGTTCTAGATTTACTGTTGTCAATGGGGATTATTATGTTGTTTTTTTTCTCCAGAGTTTACTGTGGTCCCAATTTGAAAGTATCAAATATATATTTTAATTTCTGAGCTTCTTCATGGCCTCAGAGAGCTTATTGCTGAAAAGAAAATATTTTCTACACCCCATAAATGCCTGTTCCTTGAAATATGCAGACTGATTGAAAGGGTGCTATTGTCCATTGCCACTGGCAATTGTGACACTCATCAGACATCTCTAGGTGCATCATGGTCACAGCACACACTGACCAGTACTGCATCATTGATACACTGAATACCATTGCCACAAACCTTGTCATATGATCTAACCAGACATGTTCCCTGTTCAACCATGTTCAACAATAAGATACTGAAATTTCTGAATCTTTGGCAGGTGACAACTGGGGAAAGAGCAATAGCAGAGGGAGGCGGGGACAGCCAAAAGAAGAAAGACCTCAGGAACGGCAACTGGAGCTTCTTGCAGAGGTAGAAACCCCATGAATAATCTCATTTGAAGGCCTTTTCATGTGCTTCCCAAATTAGTGCCTTGTTCATCTTTAAAATTTCCAACATTAGGTTGTCTGAGGCTTGGGTATAACCTACCAACAGATGTACATGGGTTTTGGCATAGCACCTGCTGCTCACAGAAACAAAGGTATATGAAGACTGCACATCCTTGGCAGGTAAGAAGAAGAAGAGAGTTGGAAATGTTGCAACGGGAGCAACTGTCCTCTCAAGGTGAGACGGTGAAAGATGAGAGTGCTGTCAAAATTTGGCCTTTCTGGAGGAAAAAGGAGTTCAAACTACGTGCTCTGACCCGAAGAATTGTGGAGCTTAGTAATCGAAAACAGCTTGGCAAAGTAAGTGTTAATGTTGTTTTGAATCTCACAGAGACTTTCAATCCAAATCCATAAATAGCTTACTACAAAATCTTACCCCCAAACATTGATTGTTGGTACTTGGGCACATAATACTTACAGTCCTCTTTCAATGGACCAGTTCTGTCTAGAGAGACCATTATTGAAGTTATTGAGAATGAGGCTGTCATTCCTCAACTGACATTCCAGATTGGGAGCTTCATTTTGTTTTAGCTGCTTTGTGTGGTGTGTTGGGACAGGTATTTGAGGAGCTTGAGATTGCTAAGAAGGAAAATGGAAAGCTGAACCACATCATAATGAATGCAGTTCTGATGGCCTGTGTAAACTGCAAGGACATTGACTATGGACTTCGTGTTTTCAATGAGATGGCAGCGCCTGGTGGTACTGGTGTAGATAATGTCACCTATGGAACTCTGTTGAAGGTAACCCTAAAGCAAGTTGAGAAGATGTTACTGACTGTTGACTTAATGCTCTGGTGGTGTGATACAGAGAATCTTTGTTTTGGTCCATTGCAAAATAGTATGACAACATCAAGGGAGGAAATGGATCAAAAAGTTGGATTGGTTGAGTACTAACTGAAAAGACATGTGATGTATACTCAATGTGGCCGTGTACTGTTGCCTGCTTGGGGCAGGGTTTGGGGGAGGCTCGGAGGCTAGATGATGCATTTGAACTTCTTGAATCTATGGAAGCAGGAACTGCCCCTGGACAGCCAGAACTAACCAACGTCCATCTGAACACTTTAGTTAATGCATGTGCTGATGCAGGTCCGTGTTCATCAGCCGCACTTAAACATTGTTGCTGAACCTGTTTGTTATAAGCACTGAGACAACTGTCATGTTATATCCAAAACAGTGGTGGCTTCAAGTATATACATAATGGCCTTTAGGATTGGTGTACTGTAGGTAAAAGGCATGAGATTGACATCAACAGATGAGCAAGGATGACTCTACACTTTGTTGTACGACATGAAACTATAAGACCGTCAGTTAGCTAATTATCCTGGTATAATTCCATATGTATTTGGAGACAACTGCTAAAGCTAAAGTTTCTGCAAGAAGACTCTTGTTTCTCCATTGTGAAATTGAGTCTGCTTGCAGGGGAAGCACTTCGAGCACGGGGTGTGCTGCTTCGATATCGGTCATCAGTCAGGAAATCAGGCCTCACCACTTTCACCTACAATCTTCTCATTAAGGTACTCCCTGTCACTTTCTTATCCTTACATATATCTGAATTCCCATTGTGAAAGCTTTTTAAGTCAAAGTGCAGAGATAAGATTATTGTACCATCTTGCAATCTGCATAAGAAGTGATGCCCTGCCAGCATGTTGAATGAATGTTGTCTCAGTACCAAATGCCTCTCAAATATCTTATGGGCCATCATTTTGAAGAATGTTATAGATATAGCACAGCCTGTTTTGAGGACTCCAAATGGACTCCCTTGTGTAACAAAGCTGACAAGCACCAAAAATCAAGCAGGGCTATGCACGGTCTGATAATCCACTAGAGGCCTTGAAGCTGATGGATGAGATGAAATCACATGGGCTTCAGCTGCAGCGCTTGACCTACAACTCCCTCATTTTAGCATGTGTGCGTGGTGGTGACATGGCCCGTGCTTTTGAGCTTCTCACTGCCATGAAGGTTCTTGACACTTCCCTCTTTGTTAACTGTCTTGAACAGAACACCCATTTGACTCTAAGTCAGCCATGCCCAAAAATAACTAGAATCTGAAATGGAGGACAGGACCTATCCAAGTTAATCTGTTGAGCAGATGCATAGAATCACTTAAAGATCAGTGCCTTTACAATATAGGAAACTGTTCAAAGATAAGCTTGCCCATTAGCATCAATCTGAAAACATGAAGAAATGATGCTAGTATATAGAGTAAACTAGTATGGTTTGTTTTTGAAAAGGGGTTATGTTCTATTGCAGGAAGATGCCAAGAGGCTGCAAACGTCACGGCTACTCCCAGATGTTGTTACTTACACTACTCTCCTCAGGGTACCACTATGCCCTACACTCGATTGATTGTTTCCTCATCGGATTTAAGTACAGTAGATGAGCTACTCCCACACATAGAGCAATAAATGCTGTCTTCAGTCAAATCTTACCAGGGATGAGTGAGAATGAATTCAGCAGTTTGGTCCTCACAAGTAGATTTACAAGGACACTCCGTTGTTAACCAAGATTTGCTGAGTTACTCATTGGCAGCAGTTGGCAGCTGGATATGTATCTGGTGTGAACTCCAGGATCTACTTTTACAATTGCTGATCAATAAGACAATCTAGAGATGGGTATTGAGACACCAGATGGGACAGGGCCTGGCAGATGTTGGAGACTTGGAGGGTGTTTGCAACATGGTTACAGAGATGAAGGAAATGCCAACATGTGTTCTTGATCGTGTTGCCTACACTGCCATCATTGATGCTTGTATTGCTTCTGGTTCTCCTGAGCGTAAGTATCACTTGCCCAGAAGCAAAAGTGCTAAAGAAGGAAGCTGAACTGTGTAAAGATAAACAGTCTTCAGATCTTTATTTCTGGAAATTTGAGTACATACTGCAAACTTGGCACCAGCAATATTTGGACTTGGATCTTTTGAAGAGCTGTTACTGAGCTCATGCCACGTACTTTGTTGATGATTCAGCCAAATTAGCAAAGAACACAATTTACACAAAAATTAACAGAAGATAATGACTCCGAGCCTCTTTAACTCCAAAGGGCTCTGACGTATCCCTATTGGACCTGGTGATGTGTTGGATTTGTAACTGAGTTATGGGACTCTGAGCCCAGTGGATATGTCATTGACAATGGGTTGGTCTCAGGAGGGCTAGCATATGCTGAAGAGATGCAAAGGAATGCTAAAGATGACGTTCAATTAAAACCACGCGCACATGTATTCTTGGCATTGATGAGAGCATTTGCAGAGAGGGGGGATGTCACCATGGTGGGCTCATTGCGTTCACGCTTAATTCCTGAAGCTGCTGGCCATGTCTGGCCAGAAGATCGAGCAGAAGCTGATGAGCTTTACATTGAAGCTGCTGTGCTTGCTGGTCAGGTAAAAGTGAACTTTCATAATCATTTGATCTGTTGGCTTTTTTTGTCTGCTAAGTTTGCAGTAGAGTCTAGGATGAGTCACTTTGAGAGTTCTTTGGTTGTTGTATTTGTGACTGTAATGGAATGCTGTATGTCCATGTGACACAAAGATTATCACATACAGGTATGCCCCAAGCAATAGGTTTCAGCAATATGACAAATATGGTGTGTTTCCAAGCTAGGCTGACAAAACCATCCCTCTCATGAGTGCTTTTGGTAGCAGCTTGGTTTGGCAAAACGGACATTGAAAAATATGGTGGGCTTGAAGAAGGGCCTTCCATTAAGCAAGCGAGCATACCTGGTTAGTGGCCTTCTGGAAATAGCTTTTTGTCATGCTTTGAATTTTTTATTGAGAGCTTTAGAACTTGGATTTTTGGGTGAGGTTCAAGGGTTGACAATTGAAGGGTTGAAGATTAAAGGGTGTAGGGTTTAGTTGTCAGGAAATACTTATGAAGAAGTCCAAGATGAGAATGAGATACGGATATAACCTGGATCTACGCCTTGAACGATGGGAATCAAAATTATATTGAAGTCTACAGTTCATGAGTCTGAGGCCATTTGGGAAGTTCTCAAGATAACAATTGCTGAACCATCTTTACTCAATTGTCATGGTATATGATAGTTTGAGTGGAATATCACCAGTTTCAGAGGTTCATTACACATTGTGTAGGTCAATACCGATTTTCTTGCTTTCCAAATACTACCCTTTTCTTTCAGTTGGTTGGTAACATATGGAGTATATTTGGTGCAGGCTGTTGTGCGGTTGCAGGCATTGACAGGATTTTCTGAAGATGTTTTCAGCCCTTACAAGCTAAGGCCTGGGGTAGGTGATTGTAATTTTTGTCTCCTTTTAAAGCAGATCCATTTGTGTGTTGACTATGTTAATAGTTCCTTCCACAAATGTCTTGGCCCTATTGGTTCTGCTGTTCATTGTAATTTATAAGGCTAATGTGTGAAGTATTGTTTCTGTTCCATTCTTTTCCTTGGTTAGCCCTTGCATTTCGGCTTGCCAGCAACAAAGAATGAAAATGTGGTAAACTCACATGTACCATTAGATCTGGCATTCTTGTTACTGGTCTTTCCTATTGATTGTCTCCTTATCAGTCAGTTCTCTGTATGTGGAGCAGGTGTCACCAAATGAAGGTGTTGAGAGTATAATGGTGCCTTATGATGAAGCAAGGCCACCACTAGGTGACATTCAAGTGCGAAAAGTGGCACTACGGTTTTTGAGAGAGCAAGTGCTGCCCATTGTGGATGAGAGAGGTGCTTGCATTGGTGTTGTTTTTGCTGAAGACTGCTCAGAGGTTCATGTTGCTTACCTTCCCTTCCTTGGAATCCAATCATTCACAAATGTCTCTACCATTGCCTTCAAAGGAACCAGATAGTGCAAGATAGACATTGTAAAACCAATTGCAGAAATGATCATGCATGGGGTTCTGATGTTCCGTAATGTGGTGCTATGAGGAACCTTTTGTAAATCCTTGAAGAGGGACACTGAACTTATCAACAGGTTTTCTCTCTGGCACTGGAGGTTTTTCTGGAGGTTGGTTTCTGAACCAGTTTGCTGGTTTGCTGGTTGATTGCAGATGGATGCTCGATTGAAAGACATAATGCGACCGCCTCCACCTATGGTGACAAGCTCAACCCCTATATCTAAAGCAATTACTTTGCTTTTGGATCCCCAGACAAAGATTCTTGTGGTACTTAGTAGTCGAACTACATACTTCCCCAACAAGGAAGACGAAGTTAGTGAAAAAGTATTGGGCTTTGTAACCAAAGGTATGGCCTTTGATCTTGGTCACAGTCACCCTTTTGGCTCCCCTTCCTAAAATTGCAAATGGCCGAGAAGAGACTCGAGGAGCTGGTTGTTTGCACTTGTTCAATTTTGTTAAACAATGGTGAGAATGGTTAGCATTCATGGAAAACTAGTCTTAATCAACATTTGTTTTAGAAAGTCATTTAGACAAAGCCCTTGTGATCTGGATCCCTACAACCTCTTGTCTTAGGCATGATCCTCTAAAGAAATGAACAGGAAAATTCTGCTCTAAGAAACCCACATCAATGGTCTGGCTTTGATTTGTAACATTGATAGTGCCCAAGTATTC
>Ga0209611_10002072_pt1 | contig 35104 bp, 23 predicted proteins | sample S1TSphgellanicum_3_FD_187693 | JGI IMG/M metagenome (GOLD analysis project Ga0209611, IMG submission 187693) | Host-associated microbial communities from peat moss isolated from Minnesota, USA - S1T2_Fc - Sphagnum magellanicum MG (SPAdes) (version 2) | ecosystem: Host-associated > Plants > Peat...
GTCTTAGGTGACTAAAAGGATTTTAGTTGCAAAATGTCTCTTGCGACTAAAATTTAGTCGCAAAGAGCAGTCGAAAATACATGTTTTTCTTCTAGTGTAGGGAGCTAATCCCTGTTTGTTCCTCGGGGAGCTATCTTCCCTGTTAAGGCATCGTGCAGTTGAATAACTTTTTGGTTTCATGGGGAGTTGAGTTCATTGTTATTTCCTTCAAGGACCATACTTTTGAGCTAAAATTACGGGGGAACTAAGGTTCCCTACAAGCTAAATTATTCCCAACAAGAACCCAGGGGAACACATCACCTCCTTAGCACATTAAACTAGGATGATGTTTAATTCATCTTTGTGGTGCAAGTTGAAAATAACGACATTTTTCCTAGGGAATGGTCCTTGATAAATAACCTTTATGAATCAAATGTCAATTACATGAGACTAATTTATTTTGCACACCCAGCACATTGAAACGGAAATTCCACCATGATATTCGCAAGATTTGCAGTTCTTCCGAAAGGTTTCAATTAATGATAGTTCCACAACGCAACATGATGGGAAATGCAAAAAGGAAGCCACTCACTAAAAGAAAGGTGACTAAAGTCAATAATGTTATATGGGAGACACTAAAACAGTGTGCTATTGCGTTAGAAGATGAGGACGATGACTCGAACAACAATAAATTTTATACACTGCCAACAAGTCCATTGAAGTCTATTTATGAGGAGACTAAATCTTGCATGCAAGTTGATTATGGTGTATGGAATTCAAAAATATTGTTGGCTACTCATGAAAACATAATGCATAAAGTTTTAAATGTCAAAATATTGAGCCTTTTGTCGACCTTCATATATGTTTTAAATGTTTATTAGGTGTAGCTTGACAAACGGACCAACACAAACCTTAACTTCACAATCATGAATAAGAGTCAACCTAAATACTATTGAAGGAGGACATGGAAAATAGATGTGGCTTTTTAAGAGGTAAAAATTATGGCCAATTTGAATAATATAATCAACTTTACGCACTAAAAGTCATTGTTCAATATGTGATGGTTCCAGGGAAAGTAGTGGTGGGGTAACAAAGTGATACAAACATAATGGGCATCAACTGATGCACACATTCTTCCTTGGCAATTTTAGAAGTTGCAATCAGCAAGTGACCGTTTGTCCAAGGTGTTAATCATGGAACTAAAAGTGTATCGTAAGGGGAGAAGGAATTGAGCCTCATGTGAGAAAGTTTTTACCCCATCCGAGGAGGCTATGATGTCCTACAAAGGGCTTACCCTAGTACATTGGATTAGTTAAATGTTCATTGGATTACTATCATCCCTAAGATGATGCTGATAAGTAGTATTGGATACCCCTCGTCCTAGGATTAGACGGCACTTGGGTGAAGAGGTGGGATTGGATTCCCTTCATTTGAGGCGCATATAAATATAGACAACATGCATGAACTTTTCATCAAATTTTTGCCATTTTTGCATTATTGGTCTCCTTTTGCCGCTTGTAAATGCCATTTTCCTTGTAAACAACATTGTCATAAATGATTATCGCCTTTTTCATGTCATATTTGTCACATGCTTTCAAGCCATAGCTCCTATGGTAATGTCATCGTACCTTAGTCCCGGATGGTTTTGCTCGAGGAAGAGGCAAATAAATCTCTCCAGTAGGGTAGAATATATGTTCCTTAAGGAGCATTTGGAAGTTCACATTGAATATAAGGGTGCTTTCCTCGGGGAGGATATCCCCAGCCCAACATTGGGCTCTTCAAGAATGCAATATATGTCAAACCCACACGGTTTTGAAATATGAACCGTGGAAGGTGGCCCTGAGAAGCTATAAGATCCCCATGGTGGGGAAAAAATTATGTTCCCAAGGGGAGGAAGATAAGTTCTATGGGAAGGGTTGGAATTTCCTGCTAAGGGAATCTTCTTTGGGGAGATTTATCCCCAAGAAGAGTTTTCCATGTGGAAGAGTTTCCCGGGGGAGTGTTTTCCCTAGGATGCCTTTTCCTTGGGAAGAGATTTCCCTGAAGATATTTTTCCCTGGGCGATTTCATGGAACAAAGCTTGCTAGTGATGCGTTACGTTCCCAAGAAGGATGTCACCAGGGAATGGATGTTGCAACCTATGAAGATGATAAAAAATGTTTAAACTTTATATTGTGTTGATTATGTATTTCATTTTATGGTGAATTAAAGGTGACTCACAATGTCCTTGAAATGGGTTATGTATACACAAGAACTTTGTTGCAATTGGAATTAGACAACTTTGAAATAAGTTGGCTTTTGATCCTCTCAAAGTTGTTTGAGTTCCACTTGCAGACAAGTTCTTGGTTTAAGGGTAAGTCTATAATATCATGAACCATTGCAAATGTAACCATTCTTGAATAACACACTTGTCAATTTTTAACTTCATTTAGGATTAAATTTTTTTCATATAATCTACATAGGGTGATATAATATACATTCAAGAATGACATATAAAAATATGAAGGTGAAATGACCAATTAAGCATTTGTAACCAATCTTGAAGTCTTGAGTAAGTCACATAAAATGATCAAAATTAATCTAGATTTGCTTGGAAATTTTTCATATTCATGTATAATTGAATAATTATTAGACTTTACATGGTTGGAGATCATCATTGGAATTGATATAAAAATAAATTATAAAATTCAAAATCTATAAATTTTTTCCAATAACTCTTGGATAAATATAAGGAAAAGTTGTAAAATTCAAAGAAACTAAATTTTATTTTAAGAATATATTGTACAAGTCAAATATGTGATTAAACTACAAATTTTGTGCAATGGTTGCATGCCATCTCAATTTCCAATTTCAAGTCCTTGTCTTTTTGAAAGGAACAAAGGAGTTGGGTGTAACTCATTATACTATGGACTTGCCTTTGATAAAGATGTGTAGATGTTTGTAGACATTTAATGCAAAATTTAATGTCTTAGGTGTGTTTTGCTACTAAAACATGATGAGATCAATATGCGTACATACGGAACCCAGTAGATATTGTCGATAAGGAAAAAATCACATTGTAGGTTACAAGTGAGTATAAGAACACTATTATTTTTTAGTGCTTGGTAGGGGACAAATGTGGCTACAATTTTACTTGCTATTGAATTCCTTTGAAACACTACGATTTTTGTTTTCGAGGAAGAGGTCCTTTACCTTATACTTTCCAGCTTCCCAAGGTAATCGTTTATGAGACTTGTTCGTCAAGTTGAATTGATCCATATCTTCGTGTTGCAAACAAATGATTCTTGCTCTCACTTGCCAAATTAGGCTTGGTTTTGGTTTTGATGTGATCAATAAATTCAAGCTTTCTCTTCAAGCTAAGGTTATTGCCATCTATTATAATAAGAAGAATGTTGCCAACAGGGTGACACAACCCGGCCTCCAAATGAACCTTTAAAGATTCCTTTTTTCCTCGTATAAACTTGAACTCCACCAAAATTTGTGACTAGAAGCAGTCATTTTGTCCCATAACGTCAAAAAGAATAGTAGTCACTTGCAAGATTTCACCCATAATCAACCATGGGGTAGACGACAGTGTTAACAACCAGACGGTTACAATCTATTCGATCTTGGTGTCATACCTCATCCAAGGGTCGACAAACAAGTTGTTGCAATCTTTGCATTCAAGAGAGGGGAAGGCAAGTCTTTCAATGCCCCAAGTCCACCCGCCATTATTCCAAGATACACCCTGCAAGACAAAACAATAGTCTTGGGGGGAAGGTTTGGCTTTAACTTCATGAACACAACAATCTAGTGCTTGCATGGGTTGCCTTGTTGTGTCCATGGGAAATCACAAGATGCCTACTTTAACTTAGAATTGCGAACTGTATATTTTATAGCATTGTGCGACTATAACTGGACCTTTGTTGGATCTGTGGATCTTGGCTTTGGGAGGTGGATGTGCGAACGTAGGATTTCCTATGCCAACCACCATGCATTTAACAAATATTGTTTTACCGATGGTTCTATAAGAAATCATTGTGTTTTAACACGCCAATATACTAGTTATGTGTGGTGATTTTTTTGACCAGTTAGTGAATCAACAAATTTAATCTCCTCCCTTCCAACCTACATTTCATACTTTTGGCTACTCCTTCAAATTCCCATGGTATGCCTCTATAATGGCACTTGTATCTTGGTTTGCATATGGTATGTTCCATGCATCGATGTAGCACAAGATCTTCAGCACCTAGTATGCATCGACATAATCAAAGAATGACTTTGCCAATGGATACATTGTCTAGAGGTTGGAAAGTTGAATCAAAGCCTCTTTTTCAGCTACAGCCTATGATGACGGACATGGTGAAACCCTTTGGAGGTACATGATATGTCCCATTGCTTTGAAAACATGGAAATGAACTTGGGGGTCTGAAATTTTCTTGAAAAAATGTTTGAGCCATGGTCAACAAACATGCTAAAGACAAAGGAACGTGATGGACTTAAGAAAACAAGCCTTGAACATGAAAACAATAAAAAATAATTCAACTTATAAACATTGTAATGTGCCAAAGTAGGCAAAAACTATTCTAGTGATCCATTCATGTGCTTTTGGAGGAAGAGTCTTCCTAGGGCAATGGGAATCGACTTCCCAAGGAAGTGAATTTTCGAAAAGTGGGGAAGTGTTTTCTCATGATGTGGGGAAATGTCTTCTTGAGGACCCTTACCTACAATGAAATATGCTTTCCGGAGAAGTGTCATTTGGGGAAATTGTCTCCACAGGGAACTGTCTCTTGAATATGCTCCTTCAAGAATTCCACCCTCGGTATTCTCAAGGGGGGACCCACACTATGCTCACCGGGGGGTTTCTATTCTAAGATGTGAGGGAATCCATTATCTCCCTTGGGAAGGCAATCAACCCCTGTTGTCCTTGAGAAAGCCATTGTCATGGAAATTCCTTGAGGAAATGATGTATTAAACCCACACAACATTCAAATAGAAGTAACCATGAACTCCACTTACTTGATGGCATCGATTTCCACATCAGCATCGTCAACTATTAAAGCAATTGGATTCCATTTAGGCAAATTTTGCCCAAGCACATCTGCCAACATGGTCAACTAGGATTAAAGGTCTATGTTCTTGTTTTGAGCTGACACAATCCAAGCCACTGAAATTTCATTTTTCCATTCATTGAAAACCATTAGTGTATACAATGGGAATTGTGAGAAACAAAACATTTGTTATTTGGAGACATCACATGTCTAAAGGTGGAAGAATATGATAAAGATTTCACAATACCTTCTTGTCATTTGTCTCAAATGTTGCATCACATGCAACAACCTTTTGATGGCCGAGATTTACCATTAGCTTTTTCCGGGAAGTAGTTTGAATTCCAATAAAAAAATTCAGCCTAATTGATGTTGAGGCTATTGCTTCTTGTTGAAAAAAGAACAATTTGTTGGAATTTGCATCAACCTACAATTTGATGTTGATTGCGATGTATCAATGGCATTTGTACTCTAAACTAATATATGTATCCATGGCATTGTGTATGTAATGGGGGAGGACAGAATGATTGTGTGTCGATGATTTTCTAGAGGGATCTTGCTCGTAGCAATGATGTTGGTGCTTTGCCATGATTTACGCAGTTGAGTGCCCGAACCTAATGTTGTCCATAATCTAGTCTTTCATTGCTTTGCCCAAATGCAATGCAAATTGCAAATGCGTGCCCTTGAACCAAGTTGAGCATTGCCCATGTCAAAGATTTCCTACGTTGTCCACATGTTCCATATAGTAATAATGGATTAATGTAATATTGAGTGCGACATAGCTTTGGCCAATTCTAAACCCACTTTGACATCCTATTTTAATGGAGTCATTATGAAATTGCTTCATTTTCTTAGGGCCTAACTGCCTAAGTCCTTTGTTGCCCTACACCTTGTCTACAATAGGATCTTCCAACCTCTCATCCTTGGGTCCAAACGCATAACGATATGTTGACATGGTAAAGCAACTATTGATTTGAGGTGATTTGAATGAGCCAAATGGATTTGACGTACATCTCTTTTGCACAAAATGTGCTTCTTCATCGGGTCGCTCACATTCACCATTAAAAAATCGGGTATTCTAAACCACAAAATGATTACAAACACACAAACCTTGTGGAAACCATGATCACTTGTCTTTTTGTTAACCCATTGAAGATCATGATAGTTGAAACTACCATCCAAAGGTTACTAAAGTTCAAGTACAAAAAAAGAAAAATTGCCTCTTAACGCATCAATTGAACCAACGAACGTTTCAAGGAGACATGCCGTGGAATTTTGCAATTTGCCATTGTTTGAACCACACACAAAATGCAGAATGCACAAAAGGTAGGACTATGCACGAATTGCAATAATGCATATACGAAAAAAATAAAATTGTAAGATCTGTTCTACGCAAAAACTACAATGTGATCGAATTATGATCAATTAAACATTCCTAATCGGGCATGATCATGGAAAAGGCGATTTGATGGTGCCATCAAAATTCAAAACACATAATAATGACAATATTGTGTCACTAGTACAATTTCAATTCTTACGAAACCTATGGATGGATTTGTCTTGAAGGAGGTTTGTAAATAATACGTCCATGGTAGATATTGAACAAGATGCAGACATTTGGGATGAAAAGGATTTCAACTGATTTGGATGGTCCAAATACTTCCATTTCATCCATGGAAACAATGCATACTGAAATAACACCTACCTCGAAATATGTTGATGTTTTGCCTCGAAGGAAGTGGCCCCAAGGAGCGGCCAAAAATTTGGGTGGGCTCTTGGGCATTTGGGTGGGGAGTGTCTCCTTTGAAGAGCTGAGTTAACTTCTTGACGAAAAGAAGGCACGTACCCTAAGGAGTGGAAGGAACCTCCCAATGGGAAGAAGGTGGGGTTTCTTGGGAAGGTTGGTCTCCCTCGGGGAGCGGAAGGAGCTTCCCAATGGGGAGAAGGTTCGTTCCTCAGGAATGGGAATCTCCCCAAGGAAGTTGAGGGAACCTCTCAGCGGGGACAAGGTGGTTTCCCTAGGAAGGATAGTCTCCCTCCCTGGGGGAGACACTACGACTAGGGACAATGATATCCCCCAGGATTGGATGCAGCACCCCGAGGAGAGGAGAATGGGGGTCCCCAGGCAGTATCGGGGTTGCCTTTCCCGTCAAGGGAGGGGGATGGGCCATGGGGAGTGGCTTGTTTCCGCGAGTTGGATGCGGCAGTCACAAGGAGGTTGGAGTTCCCGGCAGGAGGTGTGGGGCAGGGCTGAAAAAAAAGAATGGGGTTAGGGCTTCTGGCCTGGGGGCTGGGCTGTGGGGTTGTCGGGCCGGGTGAATGAGTGGGTTTAGTTAACCAGGTTGGGGTGGTTAACCGGGGATAGGGGTTCCGGGTTGGGGCATCGGAATCCTGACCTGGAGGTCAGAGCGTGTCAAAGACCACACCACATTTAATTCATTGTGCCTGTTTAGTGCTTGCCGTTTTCTAACACTAGCAGGAGCAGGTTTCATAAAGTGGAATCTCTCTCCCAGGAAGTGGGAGGGAGTTTAGTTTCTTGTTGGGTGTTTGGCACTTAATAAAAAATTTCAGGGTCTGACATCAATTGGTACCTGGTTTTTGTGATGTTGGTGGGTACTTGGGCATTATGCAAGGTAACCCAGAGTGGGGAGTCCCCAAAAATAACCACCCTCAGCTCAAGTCTTGGGCGTGGTTATTTTGGGGAACTCCCACCCCTCCTCTGGAGTTGCCATAGACATAATAAACTTCTGTAACATGTGTTGGATGATAGAAGGTACAAGTATGAAGAATCATCAAGTTGTGAAGTTTGATGTATGAGACAAAGGGTCTGTTGGGAAGTGCTATCAACAAGACAACTTTGTTTCTTTTCTTGATCCAGGGTTGTCCCACTATACTCTGAGACCTGAGCTCCAAAGCAGCTCTTTCATCTGCAACATTTACTATGTATACAAGGTTTGGCAATAGAACTAGGTCCAACTACTCCCTTCATGGAGATTGTAAATTCTCCTGCCATCACTTCCAAGTATAGTAGTTTGCACATACACATGACAATCGCTTCAGTTGCCTCAATTTAGTTGTTCAGCTTTCCCTTCTTACTATTCAGATGTAAGGATATGGCAAAGATGCAATTCCTCCAGGGTAATTCCACTGAAGTTAGGGAAACATTATTCTTGAGGACAAAGATTCCAAGCCCTCTATTGTTTACCCCATTATTTTCCTGTGAAGAGGTTCCAGCAAATGACAGAAGGTAATTTGTGAAACTAGATGAATTATAGTCAGGACTCTGTTATATTCCAACAGTTAAGTTTTTGCAAACTAAATATCGAATGGCAATTGACTTGTTTATAATCAGTTACATATATTTCTCACATGAATTATTTCTCGTGTGACAACAATCTCATCTTTCAAACATTTGAGCTTGTGCAGAATCACCTTCACTGTGCATGGCTTATGAATTCTCATCCTTGAAGCTGCCATGTTTCCATGTAATGATGGTTATGTAAGAAGTAAAACAATGAAAAACCTCACACAAGGTTTGTAAATTATAGGACAACAATGAGGTTTCTTTATCCTAAACTGGCATACTCTAGATAGGTTGTCTCTAGACTATATCCTTGTTTTTGAAGGTGCTCATACCTCACATCACACCTGGTGAACATTAGCTGTGCTCTATAACTTATTTGTGTTCTCAACTCACCTAAATTGCTTTGCAACACACATTAGAAGATGGTTCTGTTTCCACCAAATGGCAACTAGTTTCCTTTTTCTTTATGAAAGTTCAAATTAGCACTTGGATTTGAACCAAGTTTACTCTAGCAAACATCATTCCAACATATATCAAACCTCAATTTAGATTGGAAGACAGGTTATGTATAGATTCTTCAGTAGGTAAATGAAGCTGTGCAATAATGCCTACCAAAAACCAGGGGCAACGGCATATTTTTGGAAATTTGAACTGTATTCTGATCATATCCCCAACTGATTCTTAGCTAAATATATAATTAACTTGTATCTTTCTCTCATATCTCACATAGGAACTGATAATTCTCCCACAATAAAACACTTGACATTGAAAATAGTTGCATGTGGAACAAGTAGCTCATCACATAGTGACTCTGCCCTCTATGGCAGGCTCAAACTGAAAACCCTATAGATTGTATGCATGCAAAGTACTCCACATGTCACTAACACATTGGGTCAAGTTCAAGCAAAAACTTTATGCCCAAATCCTACAAGAATACACAATCTCTTCCCTATGGACAGAGCCAACAAAAAGTTTTGATGGACATAACAGGGTGCTTAACCTAAGGTACCCAACATTTGGCTTGACACATGACTAAGGCACCTAGGCCATGTACCTGTTCATTTACCAACAACAGTTTGTGTTTTCAAACTGAAAAGTTGAGGGGGAAGGCTGACAGCAAGCAGAATCACAGTCACTAGTCATGTGGATGAGGCAGTATAAAGTTAGGCTAAGCATTAACTTGGTTGCCCTTCAAACAAGCTTCACTGTCCAGGGTCCCAGGTCTGTAGTTCCAATCATGGACCTAGAGCCGTAATTCAAACTCCAAATTCCTTCATGATTGGTATGTTGGGGCATTTGGAGCATTTAAACTTAGACTCACAAGCTCCTAAAAATCTGAAAACTTCTAGGATACCCCACATCTCACAATCCCCATCCAACATTGTGTTCACCAAATGCCAAGATTACATGGGATCCCAATGGAATCAGCCCTGAACAAGAATGAAAAGGCTATATCCAGCTCAATTCCAAGAATGTCAAGTAATGAGTCTGAGATTATGGAAAACTAACATCTGGATATGTATTTTCAGTGATTAATAAGTTCAATCAGTAGAAGCAAGGAATTGAGCACAATGGCAGTTAGAATCAAAGGGAGGGCATGATTAATTTCTGGAATCTCTTACCAAGCGTATGAGCTATCTGCATCCCTCTCTAAATAGCTGCCATGGGTTGATAACCAACAATAACCACCAATCCATAAAAACATATGGATAAAAATGGCATTCAGCACATGAAGAAAGCCTTGAAAACACAAACCCTAGCAGACAATGCATAGCTTGCCTTCCACAACACTCTCCTCATGCAGTTCCTCAGTGATCTCATTACTGACAAGTACCATGATAGCAAGCAGTTTCATAAAGAAACAGGCCATGTAGCAATACAGTGGCAATTGCCAAGAAATGAACGACAAGCATTGCAAAGACAGGCAATTGAAGCCATGAGCAAAACAGCTGACAGATTCCACAACACATCATAACACATGGAGAAGAACGGTTCTATATGCGGTTTAGTCACAGGACCAAAGAATGGAATCCAAGAATTGCTTGAAATGTTATTCTACAACACTCCGCCATGCAGGCTCTCTTCTCCTTCAAAGAAGAAAATAGACAGAGATGAAAAGCACATCCACGAACAACCAGCATCCAGCAATAGGCGGCTGCTGTTAAGAAGCAACAAGCAAGCTACTATCACCCTAGACTGGACGAAATGCCCAACCGCGCCTCTTCAAAGTGTGCTTTCGTCCTAGAAAATATTATAAGGGATAGCATCAAGAGGATGGATAATGTATGTCAACACGAGCGCCATGAATAACATGACATATGCAATCCCCTGGTCAATAGTCGATCCGTTGGTGCTCGGAGGTGCTGCAGGTCCTTGCGCGTGCACTGCAGGCAACAGCGCTCCCATCAAACAAACCAACAACACCGCCAACACCGCAAACCGCAGCATGGTTCCCGCCATCTCCTCCCCGCCTCCAGTCGCAAAACGAGTGCACTAGGTCTTGTCAAGAGACGAATCGAAAGCCTGCCTTCCTCTGTTCCTTCCGCGCCTTCTTCAATCCCGCCGTCCCCCCAAAACGCAGTACTCCTTTCCAAAACAGAAAGAAAACACACCTTTGGCAACACGAAGCGCGCGAACCTCCAGTGAAAACAGAGAAAGAAAACCCACGAATGCGCACCACAAAGACACGCCGACGATGCTGAAGTCTGTGTGCAGCAGCAGGGCAGAATAGAGAGAAAGCTCCAAAAAAGAAGAACGCACTCTCCGCAGTTGTTGCCAATACCGCTCTCAGGCGCGCGCACATAATGTAGTTAGGCAACGACGCACAGTCATCGAAATGAAAATTTCATCCACATCATCCATATATCGTTTGCCAGTTGACATTTTATCATCCAAAACATCCATACGTTGTATGTCGAGTGAGATGTTATCATCCATTGGGGGAGGGCGGAGGTGGGGGGAAATTAGTTGGCAGCACGTGTGCGCTCCTGACACAAGTGTGCTAGAAACAAGGAGGGATGGATCTACACCGTCCGCCGGTTTGAAATGGAGGGTACTAGTATTCGTCAGTAGGTGCAGCGTAACAGTAGGGTACTCCTACGGCGCTGCCGCAGCACTACTTACTGGCACATAGGTATTTTATTGGCTCTCCCAGAAACTTACGGAACGATTGTAGTTCTTGTTTGGTGCCACATTCTGAGGAATGTTGAGCAGGTGTAAAAATTAAATGCTAGTTTCACTTCTTCTTTTAATTGATAGGTATTGCAATTTGAAGTGCACAATTGTTTCCCCTGCTACAGACAATGGCTAAGTGTAGAGTAACGCCATCTGGCCAGAGTTTTTTTTTGGCGAAATGTCGCCAAATTTCGACCTATTCAAAGGATTTTTAATGAAAAAATGACCCAAATCAGGCTAACCAGATTTTGAAGGAATTTTTTTCCAAATCTCTGATTTTATGATAGGTTCAGTAGCTAGCCAAAAATATTAAGGATTCTGGGATTTCTCTACTTTTATATTTAATATGAAACCAAATCTGGCTAAAGCCTCTTATGGATGGTAGCCACTTCAGCTACATCACAAAATTGAAAAGAAAAAGAAAACCCTGCCTCTGGCTGGGCCGTTCTTGAAATAATGGAGGCCTTTGGCCTTGAGGACCGTTATTTCAAGAAAGCCCCAGTCCTAGGGCCCTCAGGCATTGTTATGTTGGGAATGTTGGGAACACCTATGCTCAAGGGCATCGAACAGCGTAAAAATCAACTGGATTCTTACCAGATTTTTACCTTTTTTTATGGTTTTTTTGCATTGACGCCCAACCAGTGCCCATGTATCACAGTAAGTTTCTATTTAAGAAGGTAATGCATGCATTTTGAAAAATGAAATGCCCGCTGAGGTGGGTGTTTCACTTTTCGAAATGCATGTTCACAATTAATGCCCTCCATTACACTACCAAAAAATCTGAAGGTTTTCATATATTCACAGGACTTCTATTTGTCTATTAAAGGTCAGTTCACATTTGGGCGTAAAGACAATGATAAAGTATCATTTGTTCACATATGAAATTTTTTTAATAAGTATCTGACATGTCTTGCTGATGTGGCAGGATGTTACTAAGTTACCAACAGTAGACAATGTGAAATAATAAGCTAACATTACACAAGTAAAATCTTGCAAATGTGTACATTTTGGCACCTACTAGCGTTGGTAGTTTATCAATCCTAACTAAAGGGTTTCAAATTCCTAATCAAGGAGCTGACCATTGTGGGCAACCGTCATCACAAAAGGGCTTGAACATTTCGTGCATAACTTTTTCGTCTATAGACTTGAGTGAAATTTCTATGTGTCAAGTTTTGTACATTTGTTGTTTGCACATCATTGTTGAGCAAGTCTTCAAGAAATGGAAACCATAAATGGTAACAATTGTTTCTTATAGCAGCAAGAAAAATTTGCAAAGAGAGAGAGAGAGAGGCAGGGGGAAGAGCCATGTAGTAACAATTTGTGCAAGGCCAACAAAAGCAGTCATAACATAAATCAAAGGAGTCACATCACCAATCATAGCATCATTGACTAACATCATTGGAGCAATCAAACCATCACACCAAAGGCAAGGCAATTGGGATCATGCTAAAGTAATTGTGTTCGTCAAATGCAGAAAAGAAGAACATTTTAATTTCAAACGTTTGGTTGCCCCACGTTCACAAATGCTTTCAGCAACATAAAAATGGGACAACATCATCAAAAAACTACAAAACCTCACCCAATCAAGAATTGCGCACATTTGAAAAATGTGCAAAACCAAATGGAACGGGTTGCATTTTGATTTCAAGAAAATTTCAAACTATCACATAAGGATTGGCCACCACATTTCCATTTGGGACTTGACAATGGAAAAACGTGATAAACACCACCTTCCAAGGCAATTCAACTTGGAATTTTACAATGTGATTGAGTCATTCCAAGAAGAGTGGGCAATGAACAAACCTTTGCATGTACGAAATATTCATGTTGAAGGAGATGGTGTCTACATTCCACCACTAGAAGAGCATACACCAGACTCTCCTATAGCTTTGACTTCTATGTTGCAAGATCTATTAGGAAACAACTATGTCACTAGAAGAAATCAAGGTTTATTCAATTGGTTGTGACTAGTTTTTAATCGCAAACAACATTTGTAACTAGATTTCCCTTAATTGTGTTGGACAACTCACAAATGACAACCATTCATGGATGGAAAGAAAAGTCAACAAAATACATGTTCATATGTTGACTCACCGTATACATATTGTTGCTTGTAACTAGTTTGCAACTAATTTGGTCAACCTTGTGCTTTTATCATATGCTATCACATGTCATCAATTTAATATATTTTTAATATCACTAGAAGAAATCCCCCAAAATGCAACTAATGCATTTGTAACTAACTAATTGTCATTTGCAACTATCTTTTATTGGTTTTACAATTATTTTGCACCTTTGACCATTTTCGTAATTATGCTGTAACTACATTTGCAACTAATGAATTTTTCATCCTACATTTTAAGATTGTTTTCATCCATGATCATGTACATATGTCCCATTAGTTGCAAATGGAACCAAATTTAATTGCACCTCTATAATGTCAAGATATCCCCTAATAATATACATAGGTGTATTAAAAACTTTTGAAAGGTATGCATACTTTTGTTAAGTTATATTGGGGGGAAAATAATGTATTTATAAAGTTGTATTTAGTTTATATTTAGGCAAAATAACTACCTACCTACCTATATATGCTTGTTTACCTACCTAGCTTAGCCTACCAACCTATCTACTTATATGTTTACCTACCTATCTAACATAGGTTACATACCTACTTTATGTAAATTACTACCCACTTCTTCATTAATTGATGATAATCAGTTACATTTATTTTAATTAATTGATAACAAATAGTTCATACTTAGTATTTATAATCAATATTTCATAATTATTCAATATATTAGTTATTTATTTGTTTATACATGAACTATTGATCAATTATTTATAGTTAATTAGTTGGTTAATTATTATTTAACTCATAATTATTAATGTAATAATATTATAATCATTTTTCAAGGAATTATTCATCAATAATTTATAACTAATTGTTTACTTAGTTAATTATTGGTTAGTTAGTAATTTTTTATTATTATTATTATGATTAAGCATGGTTAATTAAGAACTTAAAATAATTTATTCAATTATTAATTATTTAATATTTTAGTTATTTATTTGATTATTTAACTGAGTTTTATAATTTATAATTAAATTATGAGGTATTATTCAGTAATTTATATTTAGTAAGTTAGTTAGCTATTACTTAGATATTAACTATTAATTAGATAATTTCCTTTTAATTTTTAAATTTAAAAGCTATTAATGAAAATTTATATGTGATATTTGGTTAATTAGTTATTATTTCAGTCATTTATTTTCTATTTATGAATGATGAATTATTAATTTATAACCAAATAGTTAGTTAGTTATTTATCTACTTTTTTATATAATTTACAAAATTTTAAAGGAGGACAAAAGATCTGAAATAATCTTTTTAGTTGCAACCTAGTTTGCAATTAGTTGCGACTTCAACTTTTATACCATATGTTTTGTCCTCCATTACCATCTTGAGAATTATATAACAAGGAAACTTTATCCTATTTTTGCACATTCAAAAACACATGTTAATTGGGATGAGCCAAAGGATCTTAACCCTTTAAAAAGTTTAACCCCAAAGGTTAAATTTTTAAAAATAATTAAATACTTTCCTACCTCCCTAACCTACCTATGTACTTACCCACCTATTATCACCTACCTACTTAAATATTGATTTTTAATTCACTTTGACCAAAATCTTAAAATGCCACATGGCATGTTGGTATTATGCCATGTGTCACAATCTAAAACCATTTGAATTAGACGATGAAGATCCATTATCTACTTTTAAAACAATTAAAAAAAAACTTTTTTCAATTGCCACATGTCATTATGTAAGTTGTTGATTTTTATGGTAATACATGGATGGCACATAATAGTATACAGATGGTGAAGCATTTGTTGACCATTGACTTCATCCACATTTGCAATTAGTGTCTAATGCAATTAGGCAATTTTTAGTAGCAAATGTTTTTTGCAACTACAAAATAATTCCAAGTGGTAGTTGTTTTTTTCCAATATTCTTTTAGTGTATTATTTTTTTATTCATGAAATTCTGAAATAATCTAACATGTCCAATTTCTATATTTGGACAGTTTTAAATTATGCCATGTTGCATATTAATTAAAATTTTCCAACATCAATTTCGGTAGGTAGGTAGGTAGGTGAGACCTATCTACCTATTTATTTGAACTAAACACCTACCTAAATACTTATGTTAGATATCTACTTAGGGAGGTAGATAGGTAAATAGCTAGGTGAATAGGTTGGTTAGGGAGGTAGGGTAGCTAAAAGGTGGGTACATGAATTTTTTAAAAACATTGGGTTAAGCCTTTTAATTGGCTGACCCCACATGGCCCATATCTTGAATGTGAAAATGGGAAACAAAGATCTTCTTTATATACATTTCAAAATGAAAATGGAAGACAAACCTTATGGGATAAATTTTGAACTTGGAGTTTACTTGTAAACTATTTTGCAACTAGAAAATTTAGTTGCAAACTATTTACAACTAGAAGGTTCATTTTATATCTTTGATTTTTATTTTTAGTTTTGTAAATTATATAATTCAATAGCTAAATGATTAACTAACTTAATAGTGAAATGAAAAAAACTAGCACTTCATTAATTAACTAACTAATAAACTACCTAATTAAATAATTTTCAAAATTTCTAATAATAATAATTCATCAATAATTTTTAAGTACATAACTATGTAATTAACTAACTAATTAGAATAATATTAAATATCAATAATAAATATTGAAACTAATTATATATATGTTAGTACTTTAATTAATTAATATTTAAAATGAAAAAATGAATCATTATATATTATAATAATAATAATAATAATAATAATAATGTTGCCTTCTCCCTTGGGGAGAAAAGGATTAAATTTTTTTTCCTTAAGGAGAAGGGGACTATGTTCCCCCTTCAAGCAAGTTCCCAAATGTTTGAGTCAAAATTACAAATAGTAAAATTTGTCTAAATCAAATATTTTTTATATGATTGGAAAGCTCTGAAAGCATAGATATCTAAAATAATCTTGAGTTTTCAATTTAAAAGTACAAGCTAAAAGTTATGATGAAAAAAAACAACTGAAGGTCAAATTTCTTCCTAGGAAGAAACTTCCCTTGGGGAGAAGGAAAATTTTGACCTTTAACTCTTCTTTTCATCATAACTTTTAGCTTGTATTTTCAAATTGAGAATCGCAGATTATTTTAGATATGTAATTTTTGAGAGCATTCCAATGGTATGAAGAAATTTGATTTGGACAAATTTTAAGCCTTATAATTTTGGTTCAAACAATTGAAAACTTGTTCCTTAGGGGAACAAAATCCTTTTCTCTTTGGGGGAACTTAATACTGTTCTTTTCAAAGGAAATTGTTCCCTAGGGGAACATAATCCCCTTTTCCCCAGGGGAAATTGCTTTTATGATTAAAAAATAATAACAATTTTTGTAAAAAATAAAAATATTATACATCACTTTTCATATACACATGTTTTTCTTAATATCCACTAATATATTATTAAGTAGAATACATATTATACAACCTTAGAATACTTAAAATTACATATAGTAAAGGATGTCGTGAAAAATCATTTCATCCATCTATCCCATCATCCATTCGTCCATCCGTCCTATCATGGTCTGTTTACTTCGACAGGGCAGAGAAAGAGTGGAATACAGACACGGAAGGGCCAACATATGTTTCCCGAGGAGTTGGTATTGGCAACTCCCCGGGGACCTACTTATTTTCATTGGGAGTAAAAGAAACTACCTTATGAAATATAGATAGCAAAAAAATAAGCGTAGTATAGATCACAACTTCTTTATTAAATAAAAAATAATGTACATTATTTACATGTTAAGAGGATTTTTACACTCAACATGGTCTCTCATACATTATTTCATTTCTATTCGGGAATTCCTTCCTCCACTCTGCCAACACCGTGTCCTTGATTATTTTATAAACTACACCCCACAATTCTTTTGCATCCTTTGCGGTGAACCACTTGCCACCATCAAGAATTACATCTAGGCCTTTTTGCCGTGCCTTGAGGTGTTGAAGCAAGTTCAACATCATGTAATACATGCACTCCGTACTCCCTTATTGTTGGGGACTGGAGGCTTCTTCCATGACAAGCTAAACAATGGCCTTACCTTCATCATCCCATGCTTCCATGAGATTGACTTCAAGTTTTTTGAAAAAAAGGACTACTTGCTCTTCCATGTGGGATTAATTCCCCACGAGTTCAAGTGCACAAATTAGTTAGGTTTGTGGCAAAGGATGCTCAAATGTCTAGAAAACCCCACGGCTTGCCCAACAATTGCTTATGCAATTGGCCAACCATGGTTAAGCTCCTTATGGACTACATTGTATTGAAATGGGAAGATGTGATGGGACTTTCCCTTTGCCATTTTCCAATCTAGGCACTCCAAAAACTCTCCAATCCTCTCCAACAATTGTTTCACATCAACTTCCCACAATGTGTTCATTAGTTGTTTGGGTGCAATCCATGCATATCCTGGGACCCCTTTGAAGATGCGATAAAAGAAAATGTTCATGATATTGTTTGTGGCATCACTACCTTTTATCACACATTTGATGTTGAGATTGATCATAATCTTGTTTTGGCCCAATGATATTTTGACATTTGATTTCTAGTCCTCACCCTTATGCTTTTTGGCAATGTCCTTCCACTTTGGAATTACCTTGCATAGAAATCAAATACTCCCAATCAGAAGAAGGAACCATTGTAAATTTACCATGGGATGATTTTGTGCCAAAAGAAGACATAATTTGAACAGTAAATCTCGAAAAACTAAAGGCCCCGAGGAGCTAAGCAATGCATTTCCTTGAGGAAGCACAAGGATTAGGTCCCCATGAAGGTTTAGCACGAGGATTAACTCCTTGGGTGAATGAAATCTCAGGGAGCTGGTCACATCCTTGGGGAACAAAATTTATTAGTTACCCATGGCCATCAAATGTGAGCTTTCAAGGGTTGTAAAATGTGAGTTCCTTGGGAGTTGGGGTCCTTAGGTTGCCTAACTCGTCATCTACTCAAAGATGATGGGTTAGGCTACTCGAAGACCCCAGTTCCCAGGGAATTCGTGGGTGACATCCCCATGAAGTTGTAGAAGGTGCTTTCTGGGGTAAAAAAACTTTCAAGTCCCCGGGGAGCATCCAAGTTTCAGTTATCAAGCTGGTTGCACAATTTAGTGCGCTTGGGAGTTGAGATCACAGGTCCCTAAGAAGGCTTGATGGGAAACAAAAACTCAATTGTGAAAAACATTTTGGGGCGCCTTACCCAAATTTTTGTGATTGAGATTGCAAGTTCAGGTTAAAGGTTTCAAGATCACCTTCCTTTCTTAAATCTAGGTTTTATCATCAAAGACACAAGTTGCTTAATTCAAAACCTAGTTCATTCGAATGTTTTTCCTTTGTTGGCCTTTTCAGCATCATTTATAATCCATTAATGGGTTTTTCCATCGCACTACAAATTAAGAGGTTTAGAGGGTGGTCATTTTTTAAATGGTAACGTCGACATCTCACTTTTTCACAAAACCCGTTGTTGGGGTGTAGGAGTTCCAGACTTGTGATTGATAACTTCCAAAATAAATGGGCCATCCTGGTTTGGTTGCCATTGACTTTGTTTTAGACCTCATCTAAAATCAGAGGTCTATAAAAAAGTTATGGACGTCCAAAGTGGCAGGAGTCCCAATTTTGGGAATTTTGAAACTCCTGACTTGGAAGTCTTAGGAAAATTATCATTTGGGTGCAACCCTTGTGGTTAGTCACAAAGAATACTATAATGGGGAAGGTGGTGGTTTCCCCCAAGTTTGGGCCGTGGTGAATTTTCCAAGTTCGTGTATGTTCGTGGTTCTTCCATGCACCGAAAATGTTTCAACTATGCACTAATCAACTTGTTGTTTAGTTTGTGCAAGTCCATATGAATAATTGACTCGTTTGTCATTCATCTTAATCCCCATCTTGGAGTTTCAGCATGCCTTTCTTACCCCCAAAGTGTTGTAAGCTAAGGAGTGTACCCTAATTCATTTTTTTGATGTTTTCACTTTAGATTTGGATTTGAGTCTTTCAAGGAATTTGGAGGTGCGTTAGGTACCAAAAAAAACCTTAGCAGCAAACATTTCTCCACACCCATGGCCTCCTCAACAACATCTATGTTTTGGGCCTTTTCAGCCTCCTTAACCTTTTCCTAACCTTAACATGTGTCCAAGGCCGCAACCATTTCCTTGGCCTTTTAAGCCTCCCTAGCCCAACCCATGTCCCCAAAAAAACCTTTCTTTAGCCCATGCCTCCTATTTGGTCTAAACTATGTCTTTGGGAACCAATGTCTGCTCAGCATCATGAACGTATTTAGCTTTCTCCCTAGCCATGTCCACCTCCCTGGGCATCACCACCTCTTCGGGCACCTTTGCCTCCTCGAGCACCTCCGCCTCCTTAGGAAATTTTCCCTCCCCAAGAACAACCTTATCCCTAGGCATGTTGCCCTCCCCATGAATTGATTTGGTGTTAACACACAAGGCTAATGTATCCACATGTACAATTCCCCCATCCTTAGATGGGCTTGAGGCGGGCATTAATTAGTAGCCTCAGTTGTTGCGCTCCTCCTAACCTCAACAACAGAAGCAATGTTGTTTTTGACAAAAATTGTTTTGATGACATCCTGATTGTGGGGGTTGCCCATTTTGATGATAGGGCATTTGCTTTTGACTAGGCCCCTCGTGTCACCTCCATCATGTCCTATTGCTCATCAACGGCTTGCCTCAAGGCCACCTTAGTAGCCAATAGACTTATTCGATCATGGCATCGACTTTGTGCCCTTGCACGATCGAGGTGGGTGAGGTTTGATAAGATCCACTACCTTTTTCAACTAAATCCACTTGCATTCTATTTAGGTCAAACTGAAAGTCTATAGCCCCTAGGCTTTCTTGTCGCTTGTAGACTACCTAACAATCCAACTAATTGAGATTTGCTTTTAACAAATTATAACTTTTGGGATTCTTTGGTTCGATCGTCAATAGTTGGTTCCCATGCCGTTCTATACACATCGATGTTGTGTTTGGTACGGCAACAAAAGCCATTTCAAGATGATGCTTGGAAAATGTTGTCATGGCTACCATCACAACATTCATGTGCTCACAAAGTATACTAGGGTCACAAGTTGCATCAAAATTTGTGCATTCCAAGCACCTAGTTTAATTTGTGAACCTCATTAATTTTAACCCTCGGGAAAGCTCTCCCTTTGCAAACAATATAACTCCTTTGTGGTGGACATCTTTATATCCCCGGGTAAGAAGTTTATTTCAAGGGAGACGACAGCCCCCCGAAACCACATTGTCCTCATGGGGATGTTTCCCCAGGAAGCTTCATCTCTAGGGAGACGTCACCTTCAAGAAGGGAATTTTCTTCCTCGGGAGGACGTCCCCCTAAGAATGTTTAGCTTCAGGGAGATGTTGACCTCGAGGAATGCAAACTTCTTCCTTGAGGATAGGTTTCTTTCGAGAGCGTACCTCTTTGGGGAGACTTCATTCTTAAAGAAGGGAAACTTTGTCCCTAGGGGGAAATGTCACCATGGGAAGACATCTCCCCAGTGAGGACATTCCAAATAGTAAGAAACATGAAAAAAACAAGGAAGAAATTTACAAGACATTGAGGACATGGTCCAAATTGAGGTTTTCCTGAACCATCATCATTTATTTCAACATTATTTCAGCTAATATTTGGTCCTTGAATGGGGTTCTTGACTATAATATGCACCACATTTGTTTGTTACTTTGAGCCCACTCCTAGAGTGCTCGTAATTGCATTGATTGAACAAAACTAGTCATGATTTTCAAGTCCTTGTTGCACAAATGTGTCCATTTTGATGTTTTAGGTGAACTGTTCAAATTTGTTGTGGAACGTTATGATGTTTCTCTAGCCACCAAAATTGCAGGGGAGTTTAGCATGCAACAACTCAATCACGTTGTGCGTCATGGTGCTAAATCGCTCAATGTTGAGACTAACTAGCCCATCCCAAGGATTGGTTAGTAATTTCAACCTTAATTGCTTCAAAATGCACGCCATTATAGGATGGCTATCCAAAGGCGACATTATAATGAAGTCCTCTTGTAGGCACCTGTACATTAATTCAGGCGTCTTTTGCTCATTCACTTGTTTCCTCCCCCAAAATTGCCTTCCCATTGTTAGAAATGAATTTACCTAATCATCTTCCTCTCTTTGCATACTATGGAATGTTGTTCCATGCACTCTCGATTTGGGCAATGGAGGGCCAATAAGTAGAATAATGAATGCCCCATTCAAACAACTACTAGCCCAATTGTTTTTTAGGTAACTGAAACATCTATCCATTTCCTTTTAGAGACCCATAGAAGTATGCCATGCATCTCATAGTTGATAAACTGCTGTGACTTCCTTTTCGGACTTGGTCATTGCGAAGCCACTCTACAGTGGAATAACACATTTTCAAATTGAAGTGGCAGAAAAAAAACAAAAATCCATTAGTTGATGTCTTCAAAAAATACCCAAGGCAAGAGCAAACCCCGGGGAGGGAGCTCCATGAATACATCTCCTTGGGAATAGCATGTACAACTTCATCTTCCTCGGGGAAACAATCACATTTCCCCATGGAGACACCATCATAACCCTAGGAAGACGATCATATTTTGCCAAGGAAACAACATCATTTCCTTAAAGAGACATGCACATCTCCTTGAAGAGACACCATCATTTCCCTGAGGAAACACGAACATCTCCCCTGGGAGACAAGTGCATCTCCTAAGGATACACCATCATTTCCTCAGGGAGACGAGCACATCTCCTTGGGGAGCACAAACATTTCCTTGGGAGGATGAACACATCTCTTCAGGGTGACACTGTCATTTCCTTGGGGAGAGAACATCTCCCTGGGGAAACACGAACAATTCCCCACGGAGACCCCACTTTGAATGGTTGTGTATATGCCTAGGGAGATGGTCATGTCTTTTCAAGGACTAGGAGCTCCTTGAAGGAATATCTGGGATTTTCTCGAGGAGCTAAAATATAGTAATGTTTCCTTGGGGGAGACACTGCATCTCCCTGGAAATTTAGTTTGTTAATGCGTTCATGGAAAATATTTCAACAAAACTCTAGAAACATCTTCAAAAAACCCAATGGTTGAACAAATAAACTATAAAGACAAGGCAAGGTTTTAGGCATGAACTTACCATCCATGAGTTACAATTGTTCTCGAAATCCTCCTTGTCAAATCTAGTGGTTGGGAGGTTGATGAATGTTTGTAGCTAGATTTCAGAGAAAACACTATACACACCTGCATATGTTTGGAGTTCTTTGTAGCCAAAATCTTGATCCACCATGACAATAAGCATCCATAGCTACACTCCCATTCTTCTATGATAATTTGCCACAACCATTGACGAATTGTATTGAAAGGCATGTGGCAAAAGGATTGTTCTTGCTGATTAGTCCAGATGGTATTTGATTTGATGGGGACGTGAAGGTTCTATATTGTCATTATTGTTGTTGGTGTCAAAACCTCCCAATGTTGCCTTGGTACACAAGTTGGGTCACCTTGTAATTCCTTTGGTTACAATTGATTGCAATGGGCAAGTAGGTTCCAACGAAAGCTTAGATTACATTTGTGAAGGATAAGGAATAAACATAATTGATTCCATAGGACAAACTTGCAATTGTGTATTCATGAATGTAGAGAGGTTAGGCCTCCCCACTTGGGTTGGTAACCCCAATTTTCAAACATTTGACTCTAGCGAGACTTTGTTAATCAAGGCCAATGTTCGAATGTTCAACTCCACTAGGTGATCAGTTGTAGGTATGGCATTGGTTGTGGGAATTAACCAAGGTCTATAACTTTTTATTAGGTGGGAATGCACTAGAAGTGGTTGTCTACTTCCCTAAGGTTGTTGTGTTTCCCCCATCCCCTAAGTTTCGTAGGGCTACCAACTTTTCCAAGGCTATCGAGTATCCCAAGTCCCTGTATTTCCCTGGTAGAGATCACTCCTTGGGGAATTTTGTGGGACTAATGTTCAGCTGTTTTATCTGGCCAAGGCGTTACTTGCTACAATTGCACTAAATGTAGCCTACACATTTGATTGTGAAATTTCTTTGATGACGATTGTGATAACTAGCCAAGGCTTATAATTTTCAATTGCTCTCGCACCATCGTAAGGTGTGTGTAACTAATGACAATTAAGTTTTCCTTTGGATCCCATAATTTGTTGCAACATGGGCATGTATACTTTGATTACTTCTTGCCCGTGCAAATTTGGGTTATTTTTTTGAGTTCTGTGTGAATTTCAACAACCTTATTTCACCACTCTTCTAGATTGTACCATAAGAGTACATATGTGTTGGGAAGTAGAGTCTTCCCTTTCTCCTTTCCCTGATCCATGTGCCATAAATGCAACATGCTTAGCTTTGAAGGCTTCAGTATGGGTGGACACACCACATGCATCGACGATTCACCTTCATCACTATCATCATTTGACATGTTTAAAAAATGCGCTTTAGATGATGCCACAAAGTTGAAAGAATTACAATTTTTTTAAAATTGTAATGAAAAAAACAAAATGCAAGAAGATAAAGCAAAACAACGAGGAAAAATAATGCACATGAAAAAAAATGGGCCAAGAAGATGCTTCAACAAACATTCACAAAACAATCTATGTTTAAAAGAACCCAATTGTTAAGCTTGAAGAGAATGGATAATGCAAATTGAAATCAGGGGTGTGAGTAGCAACAATGAAAAACAAAAACAAAACAAAACAAAATGGAGACACAGAAGTAGCAATGATGAAGGAGAATGATGAAAATGCAAACAAGCTACAACAATGACATAGAGGAGAAATGCAAATGAGGCTTGTAGAATAAGACAACATCTGTCGAGATGGTGTTACTTCGAGAAATGAATTGACGTTTTTCAAGAATTATAACACATCCCTAGGAACCTCGTTTTTACTATAATGGGCTGCATTTTGGATTGCTTTCCACCATATGCATATTCTAGTCATTGATTTAAAACCTTAACTTTAACTAACATAACGAACAATTTTGGGCAACCATGAAAAAGTAATGATCATTAGTAGACAAACTAACAGTCAAGTTTGAATTAATTATCAAATTATGTTGAGTAGTGCGGAGGTTTCCATTAGATGTTATATTTGACAAATCAATGGCTAGGAAAAGGTGTCATCTTGCCCCTTGAGGTATGGGTAGGAAATGACATAATGACAACAATTAAACTGTTATTTTTTATTCTTGCCACAAATTCAAAAATCGACTTTATTTCCCAGGAATCGTAAATCTAGGTGTATTAATCTACCCGGATTAGTCTTGGGAAACACGAATACCTCAAGGAGACATTGAAAATCCCAAGGAGCACTCACACATGCTTTCCACTTGGAGGGATTTACAAGCCCAAGATGTATTGGTTCTCCCTTGGGGAACTCTAGGGCATTTGGGTGGAAAGTTTTTCCTTTGGGGAGTTGAATCGATTTCTCGGTAGGGAAAAGATGCATTCCCCGAGAGTGATTTTCCATGGGGAGTGGAAGGAACCTCTTGGTGGGGAGAAGGTGGGGTTTCTCGAGAAGGTTGGTCTCCCCTAAGAGTGAAAAATCTCCTTCGAGGAGTTGACAAAACCATCCCGGTGGGGACAAGGTGGTTTCCTTGAAAAAGGTGGGAGACACTATGGTTGGGGACGATGATGTCCTCAAGGATTAGATGCAACATTGTGGGGAGAGGAGAATGGGGTTCATTAGGCAGTATAGGGGTTGCCTTTCCCATGAAGGGAAGGGGATGGGGCCCGGGGAGCAGCTTGTTTTTGTGAGTTGGACGCGGTAGTTGTGGGGAGGTGGGAGTTTTCGATGGGAGGCATAGGGTAGGGCTGAAAAAAAAATGGGGTTAGGGCTTTTGGCCTGGGGGGCCAAGGTGTGAGGTCATCGAGGCGGGTGAACAAGTGGGTTTAGTTAATTAGGTCGAGGTGGTTAATTAAGGATAGGGGTTGTAGGTCAAAGCATCGAAATTTTGAAACCTAGTGGTTAAAACACATTGAAGCCCACATCGCATTTAATTCATTGCGCATGTTTAGTGCTTGCTTTACAAAACCGGGCCATGGCTTTACAATAAGGCGAGGAATTGATGCATTGGTGTAATGATGAAAAATTTGGTTATTTAACAAGTGATATCTTAGGCTTGGTTTAGATTAAGAGTCAGGGCAAAACAAATCTTTTCAATAATGGAAAATTTGAGCACTTCTTGGCTCATTATTTGGCCCCAAGTTATTAATAAAATACTATTTGTTTGGGGCCCAATGCATTCATATGTAAAGTCATTAAGGTCAATTTGTAAGTACCAAGGTTTCAACTTTTCATATGTTTTCATTTTTTTCTAGTATCATTCTTTTTTTCATTTTACTTTCTTTCTCAAGCTAAACCTTAAAAGTCAGAACACCATGGATGAGTATAGACACAAGATTCTTATTATGTTTTTCATGGCCATATCCCAAATAGAAAAAATAGAAAACTCTTTCATCATTCAGATCAAGCATAGAAGCTCAACAAGAGGAGAAGAAAATGAAGAAGAAAATGAAGAAGAAAAAAGAAATGTAGGGTTTGATCATTCAAAAACAAGCATACAAGCTCAACAAGGGGAAAAGAAAATGAAGAAAAAAAGAGAAGACATGAGGTTTGGTTTAAGAATTCCTTTGATCTATAGCATAAATTTCATCAAAATAACAATATTTTATTGCACCAACATTTGTCCCAAGGGTTGCAAATTGGCCTCCCAAGTTGATAGGTTCTGCAGCCTAAGGTCATTTTTCACATTAAAAATTAAAAATATTGAATTCTCCATGATCTATTATGATATTGTCACATGAGTAGTGAAATTATTCAGAATGTAGCCTATGATAATTATGATGATTTTCAACATGTCAATTGGTGTTTTGCAGAGGGTTTGAGTGCATACTGGGTCCATGAGTTGGGTTGAGAATTCTTAGGGGATAAATTTTTCATGGGCGTAGGGTAGATGGCCCCCTGGAAATAGGGCTGAATTTTATTCCAGAGGCAACTAGTGATATTACGAGAAGCAAACGCAAAAAGAAAACAGAGAGGTTGCTATACATTAGGGTTTCAGGCTCGAACGCAATGTGTTGGAAGCGAAGTCGTCTGTGGGGGAAAGACGGTAGAGCTCTTCCTTGCTTTGTCTCAGACGCGTTGCTTAATATGGCCTACTAATAGGAGTCATGAAATACAAACAATACACGGTGAGAGACAGTCCAGGAAATTCTAAGAAATCTCCTCTCACCTCCAAAATGAGACAACTGGTGATATTCGAGATGCAAACGAAAAAAGAAAACGGAGAGGTTGCCATACATTAGGGTTTCAGGCTTGAACGCAATGTGTTGGAAGCGACGGTCGTCTGTGTGGGAAAGACGGTAGAACTCTTCCTTGCTTTTTCTCAGACGCGTTGCTTTTTATGGGTTACTAGTAGGAGCGATGAAATACAAACAATACTCGGTGAGAGATAGTCCAGGAAATTCTAAGAAATCTTATCTTATCTCCAAAATAAGATAAAATATCTTCAAAATCCATAAACCAGATTGGAGAGAACCTTGAAGCTCCCCACAGCTTCTTGCCACACACACACCCTCCACCCCCTGACTCAATAGTGCTGATGGAACTTTCTTGCACAAGACGTCGCTGTGGAAATGGTGAGGGCTTGCAGCGCAACACCACTGAAATCGCCACGTCCTTTGCTCCTTCACGGAAATTAACCAATGCAGAGTGAAGTTGAGTAAGGAAGTAACGTATGTATCAACAACTGAACTTTCTTCCTGATTGCATCCCAAATTCTCCAAATTAGACTCCACATGCGTCGAGCTAAACCCTAAACCCTGAACCCTATCCTAAAACGCTAAACCAACATGCGTGAACAACATTAGATGCACAGGACGAATTAGAGACGAAATTGGGTTGAAACTCACGTGAAAAAGTGCTACATAACGAGATTCTGCGTACGCTTCAAACAAGTTAATACTTCTTTTTCAAAATCTTAAGCACACCTTGACACACCCAGCCTATGAGTAATGGTGTCGGGGGGCTGTTAGATACAAGGGGGCTGATTCTTGTCGCTGCCAGAAGGAGTAGTATTGCTCAAGATAGACACCAATACTACTACTATGCAATACGAGAGTTGGAAAAAAACGAGCACACGCACATGTGTCGCACCACCGACCACATGCCGTGTCCACATCAGTAACGCACCATAGACCCTGAAAGCCCCCCCTCCCCCCACCCCCGCCAAATTTTCAGTGAATTTGGGTGTCAAAGTTATATGAAAATTTTCAACCCTTTTGCAGACACAACAGCTTGGAAGTTGGGGCCAGTGTTGGGTGGTTCTCTGTTTTTCTATTTTTTTTGGAGAACCTCCAACGTTAGTTTCTCTCTTCTTCTTCTTATTATTTTTCGAAAGAACCTCTAGGTAAGGTTTTGGATCTTTTTAAAAAAAATTCAAAACCTCAGGTCAAGGTTAATGTTTTTTTTTCAAACATGGGAGTTCTCAGGTATTAGGGTTTAAGCTTTTTTGACAAGGGGTTGATTTGGATAGTTGTTATGGTTTAAGGATCAGATTGTTTGAAGGAAAAAAATTGGTCAACACAATTACAAAGGCAAGTACTATATCTAACTTGTGACAATTATGTGGCTAATGTCTAGTTGCTATTCACATATGCAACAATATGCTTCCTTGGAATTGGGCTTTTGGGCATGTGACATCAAACAAATCATCACACAAATCATAATTTTGGATTAACAAACATATGAATTCAATATTACATTTTATAAAATCCTCAATAATAGACTTGACAAATGATAAAAAAGTGGACTTAATAAACCTCCAAAACAACAAAATTCTAACAACAAATATAGTCATAAAATCAATCACACAAAATTCACAAGTTATTTCAAGATCCAAGGACAAATCTTCCATAAATCAACACATGACTAACCCACATAACACAAAAATGGTCTTCGACATATGAATCTAACACAAACAATTAATAGCCTTGCACATGACAAAAAAATGACATATGAATGACAACATTTACAAAAGATTTAAAATATACTCATAGATTCAACCCGTCATCATAGGAAATTGGAGCAAATGTGAGATAAGAAAATACCTTACATTATAATGCCAAATGGGTCTTCGATCAATCTTCAACTCTAACACTACAAATGCACAAAGGAAAAAATGCAATTAGAATACTTATATGAAAAAAATGCAAACCCACAAATTAATGATTGATTTAGAGCTTGACCTTTAGCCACATCAACTTTCATGGAAATGCATAAGATTAAAGAAAAATAAAATGCATTTAACAACAATAAATAACCTTGACTTTTATTCAAAACAAAAAAAATTCATAACAAGGTATAACATATTTGTAATGGATTAAACATTAACCCAAGTCTAAAATATCAACACTCTAAAAGATCAATTTAAAGGTTGTTGCCATCCATAACAACTGGATATAACATTATAATATTCTAATGTTTATTGGAATAGGATGACTTGTGAAACAAATTGTATCTTGATTGGAATTCTCAACATCTTGGCAAGTAGCCTTACAATAATAAAAGGTTCTTTTCACTCTTGCCTCTCGTTTTCATTTTTTTTTTTCCAAGTAAGGTCTTTTGTAATAATGATTGAATTTCTTTCAAGTTAACTTTTGAAAATTGAACAGAAACTTTAATATCATCAACAACCTATTGGGTTACCTTTGACATGGCATGCCCAAAACCCAATCTTACAAACAAACATGTCAACTAAAAGGTAGGACAAGAAACCATAAAGGTCAATGTAAAAGTCAAAGTGCTTACATTAAACCTTTCATCTTTGACATATGCAATTATTTTGTCAAATATACCAAAGGAATTTAACAAAGCTTTTATTTGATTTGCCATGGCTACATTTCAATGTTATGTACTTCAAAATTCCCAATTGTCTCATGGGTGGGCTTTTACAATGTGTTGATGAAACTCACCCCCATTGCAAATGTATCATTTAGTTCACACAAAACATACAAATGTCAAATGAACATGTATTAATAACACAAGATGTAAGGGTTGGGATGACACATTTTTCTTTGGTTTCTCCATGTATGGGACACCTCAATCAACTTTAATGACATTGAAATGGAAATTGCACATGCCCACATTGTTATAAAAGTAAACACCTTAACAATGAGTTTTCAATAGAAGACAAAGGCCAATAACCTTTGCAACATATAACACCAAGTCCTCTAGAAATGTTTGTTGTAAGGGATTTGATTTGTTATAAGGTGTTAATTGTATTAAAAACATTTATGATTCAAAAAGGGGATATAATTTTCCTTTTTTTATAAATCGTTTTTTCACTTTGGGTTTTTAAAACCCTTTGCCCTTTGTGTTATGGTTAATTGTTGCTCACAAAACCTTTATGTTTTCCCTAGGAATCAACGTGCTCAAATTGAATAAGGTGGCACACAAACACTGCATCATTTGTTGGTTTCAAATGTTCATTACTAAAACATTATTCACCAAGAAAAAACCTAGTAGGTTGATGATTAATGATTAAGAGACCATACATTTCAATTTGCCAACAACTTTGGAGTCAAAATTCCCCAAGCAACAACCATTTCAACATTGAGTGCCTCTTGTGATTTTTTTGTTTTAGTGGTTGTGTCGTTCTCTTTTGCATTGTTCAGTTATTCTCTCCTGTTTTTGTGCTTATAGTGTTCGGTTATTCTCTCCTACTTTTGCATGTCATTTTGTTTGGATACTTTATCTTGCTTTTGTGCTTGCATTATTCGACTAATTTTTATTGTTTTCATACATTGTGTTATTTTCTTCAAGTACCTTGCACTCATCATCTTCATTGCTTTCATGCTTTGTGTTATTCTAACTATTTCTCCTTACTTTTGGCTTTATGTTTACTTAGTATTACTCTTTGCCCTTTGTTGCAAGTGAATCTTGAAGGAAATTGTTACGAATTGTTGCAATAAATATTCATTTTTTTTGTTTTTTTTCTAAAGTCTTGCAATTTTTTATTAGTTTGATTAGGATAAGCAAGTTGATGTTTGAACATTTAAGAAATCAAAGGAGGTCAAATCTTCACACCTTGCTCCTTTGCTTTTAATGTTCAAAGAAAATTTGTAACCCTCTATTTAGTGCTTCCAATGTTCCAAAACTTGTTTAATTTGATCAAGGAATAGGGATGATATGGGGTGTTTGGTGTAAGTGAGTTCAATGTTTAGTGATGTGTGAAATAAGGTAGATTAAAATTTCAAGCTAGACGTTTTTGGTCGTTACATCTTTAAAGTTTTGTAAAGCCTTAGTTTGTTCACCTATTAAGTTTTAAATCACTCAAAATGGATTGCAAATGAAAAAAATATGAATTTGGAAATTAGAGAGAACTTAGAGAGACAGGTTTAGAGCTATTTTTTCAATATTTTTGAAGCAAACTATCATTCGTCCTCTTTTTATGTTATCTAGGCTGCTCCTCTATTTCTAATGCTCAAAGAACATTTGTAGGGCTCCCCCTAGATTGCACACTCAATTACACAAAAAATCGTTCAATTTAATGAAAAAATGAAGAAAATATTGAAAATTGTTTAGTGATAAACATGTGTTCGATGATAGATGTGGTTACCCTAATTCTTTTGATCCCCCTGGTTCCCTGGTATTTTTAAAAAGCAATACCCGCCCAACACTGGTACAGACCTTCACGTGGACAAAGGCTTATTCCTTCTTGCATGAAGTCTACATCATAGAATGTAGCCTGACCCTTGTTGACGGGGCTGGGGGCAATTATGGCTCGGGAACAGCTGCCCATTATACCTGCCTATAATTCCATTTTAATGTGAGAATGATCGCGCTCTAGTGCCTACTCTGGGTATACTCCTTTACCCAGGGAAAACTTACACACTGGAATAGGTAGAACAAGTGCAGTTATCAGTTGGGGATGGAATTGCACATGATTATGCATGACATAGATTGAGGCTAAGAAAAAGATGGTTGAAGTTTGCTAGCTCTGCAAGACAGATGACTTTAAATTCATAAACTAAGAATATAAGAATTATTGCGTTTCGTTGGAATAACCATCATTTAAAATCAAGTGTTTTGATAAGTAGACTTCTTAGCTCATGCCTGTCAGCCACTTTTTTCAACTTTTGGATTTTGTGCAAGTGGCGAGATTTTTCTGAAAAAACACATTTTGTACTGAAAAAATAAAATTCTTAAAGTTTTCCACAAAGATTGTTTTTGCAAAATAGCATAAATTTCACCACCAAAAACTTTCAGTGATGGCATTGCGATAATAGCCCTCAGCATGATGGTCTGGCTGTTCATTCAGCATGTGTGGAATTTCTTACTCTTACATAAGTCCACACATTATGGTCATTCAGAAAATGAAAGAAAAAGACCTGGGGATCTGCGTGCTTTGGATAATGTCAGTAAAAGTTTCAGGGCATCCGATCTGCTTTGTGTAGAACTTGTTATGGCCTTTTTGGGGGTAGATTCATACTCATAATCTGGTTGGCTATTTTCCCACTTCATGCAAATTCATTTTTTTCACCCCTAAATCTGTGTTTTCCTGAATTGCAAATGCAAAGTAAGATTGGTTGAATCTTCCCTTTATTCCATTGCAAATGGAAATACAACACAAGACTCTGCCGAGATTGTAGATCTGCAGATTGAAATAAACATAGCAGAGAGTATATATACACCATTGACAAAATGGAAACAACCAGCGTTGTGCAGTTATTTGAATTTAGAAAGAATCAATGGTTTTGGTATTTTAATTATTTCAGCATCCAAGAACCACCAGGCCCAGTTATTTCAAAAACCATAAGGAACTGATGGGTTTCAGGACAGGTTTCAGGAAAGAACCAACAGTGAACTGGCAGTTATTTTTTCAAAAAATTGGGAAACGTGGCTACACACCAGGACCAGGCTATTATGAATCCTAAGAAACTCCCTGATTCTGTTTCTAATATCTGCCAAACATTGGAAACAACCAAATCCGTTGGCTGTGGCATCCTGGAGATTTAATCTACAGGTCGCAGCCAGACCAGATAATCATATAATCAGCCTTCCTGCTGCCTCATAACAAAACTTAACACAAAACTGTAATAACAAAGTGTGCAATTCCTCCAAAAAGATCTTTTCCCAAAAGGGCACCAAATGGATTTTAAAAAAAAATTGATTTGTCAAAGAATGCAGATTTCTTAAAAACAAGCAAGTTCCATGTTGAAATACTCAAAACTATAGAACCGAGAGCACACACTCTCATGCACCAGGCTGCAACGTCGTTGTACATTATATCAGATATTATTTCCTAATTGACCTTTAAATTTCGCAGAAGAACATGATTGCATTACAGTTTGATCCCAAAAAAAATGAAAGGATGGAGATCGCTTGGCCATGGCCAAAAACTCCTGAAAAAATGTTGAGGTGAGGTTGGGAAGAATTCTTCTGATGCAGATGAGATCAGCGGTTTTTGTGTGCTAATGAATTAGCTGCGAAACTGCTAAGATTGCTAGGTACGACAAAGCAATCTCTTGGTTTCGCAAGCTCTAAACTGAACTAACAAGGTCGTGAAGCAGCTGGGATCTAGACTAATTAGTCTGGTCATTGACCTCAGCGATCAGATGTCATGAGATTTTCATCAGCGGAAGTCGTTAGCGTTTGGTTTTTTAGGTGGAGGTGGAGGATTTGTTTTACCCCTCCAGTCTGATCTTCCGCCATCTGGGACAAAAATTATATTCGCCTGTTCTTGAGTGCCGCTCCCATAGACACAATCGATCTTCCGTGCATCGGCCTTCGCTGCCTCGTATCGCTTCATTTTTCCACACCAGTGTTCTTTTCCCTGACTATACTTGCAGGATTATTGTGAGATCGGGGAGATGATGGCTCGACGATAGCTCTAGACTTGCGGCCCTGCGCATCAAATATCCACGACAGCTAAACAAATTACAAATCGCAGAAATAAGAATTGCAGAGATTCCAGTGTTCTGAGGGAATATAATTCCAAGGGAAAATTCACCGAAGTTCTACTGCAATACAAGAAACAAAGAGATTCAGTTACAGAGAAGTCTCATCTGTTCTCCCTCAGATGATGAAGTCTCACAGATAAAATAGAACGTAGGAGGAACGTGGAAGAACCAGGAATTCGCATATACGCCATAGAGAATTCCTAACGATGCAACTTTATCTCACCTGAACAATTCTGTTGGAAGGCGACTAGAGCAATTTGGAACAAACTATTCAACCCAGAATCAACGAGCTTGAATTAGAAAGTCGTGCCGCCGGCTTTAACCCAAGTCTTGAACCTGCTTGAACTCAAAACTTTTAAGAATTTTGATGTAAGAGGACAACAGATATGTTCTAGAGAGCGACTGAGTTCGAAAACATGGAGCTTTAGACAAAGATAATGAGAAGTATATAGGCGATCTGTTACGAAGTCTTGGGAAATTTAATAAGAGAATTTAAACTGGGTTCGAAGAAGTTAGGTGACTTCATGATCTTTTCCGAGTCACTTCTTATCTCATTTGTCGGCCCCGACACTCAAAGAGATCACACGCTGCAAGCATTGTCTACAATTCGAGGACCCTTCGAGATCTGAATTTTCAATTGTGTTTATCCTGATGAAAATATCCCAAGAAGACTCCACACAACGGATTATATGACCACAATTCCATTACAAATTCCAACAGACAGCTTGGATCGCAATCCACCCCCAGTTCATGACTCCCTAATTTCTCCGCAAATCTAGACTTGCGACAGCAGCTTTGATTCAATGTTAAGTGTCGGGGTCCAAGTCGGTCCACGGCCATTTCTAATTTACTGAATAACCTGCCTGTCCACCCGGCCGATAGATGATTATGGCCAGTGACGGAATCGCAAGCTTCTACAGCTTCCTGGAATGCCAGACCATCGGACATTTAAGAGCAAATAGAATATAAGAGTAGCTTTGGTTTCAAAACCATTTTGGTACCCATTTGAATGAAGGCTGTTTTCGGATGACATGTGATTATCCAGTCCCTGTGATATCATCTGCAGGTTTTTTGGATTTTGTTTCATGTTGTAAAAAATTTGGCTATTTTTTCCGAAAATTTGAAAAATTAGTCAAAGCTACATTACAAAAAAAATTCCAAAATTTTTGCAAAATTTTATAAGAAAAACAGCTGATCATAATTCATGTGTAGCATATATTAGGCAGTATATATTAGAGGATATTAGGCAGCTCTTATACTAGTGTAGAACTTTGAGAACATTCAAGATATGAATAAATGATTCTAGGTTATAAGGGTGCAATAATAAATGCTGGAAATCAGCAGACTTTTTCATAAGATTGGATTTACGGAAAGTCATAAACCCAGGCCAAATAAGGCCAAATAAGGGCCTATATCTGCGACCCAATATATGTGATAGCTACACATGAATCAAGATCAGCCTCTTTTTTGGGACAAAAAAATTGGGAAGATTTTGAATTTTTTTTGGGGTCATGTACACAGTGGCTTGCATGCCTCAGAGCTTTTG